>ERZ1046740.8-NODE-8-length-191025-cov-27.833812_pt1 | contig 191025 bp, 170 predicted proteins | sample MGYA00383093_ERZ1046740 | MGnify/ENA primary metagenome ERZ1046740 (study PRJEB29581, sample SAMEA5548363) | metagenome | biome: marine; feature: coastal; material: water | depth 25 m | study: Short-term variability in the microbial, nano- and picoplankton... | reverse complement strand
AAATACTTACTGAACTTGATGATGCTGTCTTAGCATCACTTACTGGATATACTGTGATATCTGCAAAAGACGTACTTGCATTAGAACAAGTAGCACCTGCAGAATTTAATGCACTAGTATTAGTTATTGAAACAAATGTCAGTTTCTCAATTTCTGTAGTTGATGTTGCATTTACAACTGTCGTAGTACTAATAGCTCCTGTAAATGAACCACTCCCTGTTCCTGCTAATGCCGTTTGAGCAACACCATCCAACGTATATGCTATTTCCCAATTGTCTCCAGATGGGATGCCTGTCACATAATAACTAAATGTAACATTTGATCCGTGACATAATTCTGTAGGTACAACATTTAATGTGGCTGTTGCATCTTTAATAATTTCAAATGAAACAGTAGAGGTGTTTGCCATTGGCTTTTTACACTGAACAGCACCACTTGTTAGTTCTATTGATTTAATTACAACATCAAAATCGTTTAACATACTACCAGCTTGAGTAGTGTACGTAACTGTTTGATCTCCGGTTCCAGTAATAACATTAGCAGTTGTACTTGAACCTTCCATTATCTCAACCTTCCAATCTGCTCCTAATGTGCTAGATACTTTAATATCAAGATTTTCGGTATCAGTTGCATCTTCACAATAAATGTAAGTAGAATTTAAGTTGTCAAACTCTGCTAAAGGATTTGCAGATAGTATATTGATTTTATGTACTGAGGTAGTAACCTCAGTAGCACAAGGAGCATTCGTAACGATTGCTCTTACCCAAGTTGAAGAAGTAACATTTGATAATGTAATTGCATCAACAGCTGCAGAAGTCATTGTTGTCCAAGGACCTGTTGCTGATGTTGTACTTACTTCCCATCTTATGGTTGTACCTATACCTGGAGTCCAAGTAACAGTAGCAGTAGAACCAGAACATAATGTTTGATCTGCTTGAATTGTACCAGCTGTTGCTGCATCCTTAACTTCAACAGTTTTAGAAACAGTGTAAACAGTGTCACAACCTTTAAATGTATTTTCAACTCTTGTAAAGTTAATTGTGTTAATAGCCGCTGTTGCTCCTAACCCTGTGAACGTTCTAGTGAACGTACCCGGACCATTTCCAGTGAAATTAACCGTAGCACCGCCATTTATGTTATAATATAGGTTCCAAGTTTGACTTAGAGAAATGTTGTTTACTGCAAATGTTACAGTAGGATCTGTTCCTTTACATACCTCATCATCGATAGCTGTAATATTATAATTTGGTTTAGGATAAACGTAAACTATAATCTCATTAGTTGAATCCTCTGGACACGCACCATTTATAGCAAATGCTTTCCATCTGTGTGTGTGTTTCGGATACTGGAATGTAAATGACGTACCAGTATGTGCAGTTGTATAATAGGTAAATCCTTGGTTATCTGAAGAATCCCAAGTTACTGTTCCAACTGAACCGGTTACTTTAATTGTATTTACTGTCGGGTCATTTTCGCAAAGTGTATATGTTTGACTAATTGTACCCGCATTTGATGGAGCGTCAATTATTACATTTTCGGTTGGAAGAGATGTTGCAACACAACCAGTTGTAGTATTAACTAACGAAGCAATTGCAACGTTACTTGATCCTACCGGACTCAAATTAGGAGTATTAAATGAAGAAGTAGTTCCTCCAATTCCTGCAACTGGATTAGGACCACTAACTGGTGAAGAATTTGTCCAATTAAATTGCCAAACATTAGTACCAGCCACACCCGCAACCGTATAATCAATAGTTGCTGGTGAGTTTATACACACGCTTGTCGGTGCATCTATTGTAATTGTTGGTAAAGGCTTAACATCTATTGTAATATCAGCAGCTGACGGTGATAGCTCTTCACAATTCGGAGCATTATCCCAAACAATTTTATCAACTGAAACCGTTCTAGTATCAAATGCTCCTGTTGCACTTGCCCACGTTAAAATAGGAGAAGTTGCAGTGAAGACACCATTACCATTATTAGAATAAGTTGAAGTAGTACTTCCTATACTGTATGTTATTGTCCAATCTCTTAAAGGAGAATTTATTACTGTAAAGTCTAAATCAATTGTTCCACCAGAACAAACCTCACCTGGCAAAGTTTTTGGTGCAACAGACGTCACATCTGGATTATCCAAAACAGTTACCGGCAATGAAGCCGCTGCGGTATTTGCTTCACATAATGGAGCAGTACCTGTATTAATTATTTTAGTAAATGTTATATTGAAAGTACCTGCTGCTGCAAATGTTGGAGTTGTAAAAGTAGCCCCTGTAATTGGGCCAGTTCCACTTACTGTTTGTGCTGGACCACCTATTGAATAGGTAAAAGACCAACCAATACCTGCATCCACACCACTTACATTGTAAAATACTGTTGAAGTTTTAGTTTTACAAACTGTCGCATCATAAGATACAATTGTTAATTCTGGAACGTCTTTAACATTTACAGTTAAAGTCTCATCGTCATCATTAACGCAAGTATGCGTAGTGTTTTCAATTTTATCTATTTTAACATCGTATGAACCAGCCGTTAATGTTGTTCCAAAATTAGCTGTGTAATCACCTGAAGTCCAATTACCACTTCCCGTAAGGGGTAATGGCATATTTGTGTTAGCAGCATCTGTATGCGTTATTGCCCAATTAACGTCAACTATAGAACCTATTGATGCACAATGTTGAGCATTACTTACTTCAACCCTAAACACATCCGTCGTATTCTCGCAAATATCAATAGTGCTTTTTGAGAACACAGCTATTGGCTCTGGATTAACTCTTATGGTTATTGTACTACTAGCTAATACCGTACCTGTGCAAGAAGCATCTGTATTCGATATACCAGTTACTGTGTAGGTATAAACTCCTGGGCTTAAACCAGAAGCAGTATAAGTAGTACTTGTATTTCCTGTACCTGAAACTGATGTTGGAACAATAGCCTGTGTTACCCCTGAAGCACAAGAAGAACCAACATTGCCAGAATTTTCTGTAATAGTTGCTGTCCAATTTACACCTGAACTTGAAAGCTCGGCATTTGTAACGTCCAGCGTAAAGCTCCTTGTCTCACCTTCGCATATCTCTATTGATGTTGTGCTAAACTCAACCTCAGGCTCAGGATTAACTGTTAACGTGTACTTTTTATCTCCCGTTACAGCGACAGCAGCTGCACAACTTGCACCTGGCGTAACATTTTGAATTGTTGATAATTCAAAATCATATACCCCTGCTGTTAGCGTTCCAAGGTTGTTAGCTGTAACTGTTTCGGTTGCATTACCAGAGTTAGTCAAAGGACTTGCAATTAAATTACTTTGAACTGCGTCCGTATAGGCAATTGACCAATCTGCATTTATTGAAGCGAAATTAACTGCTGGACAATACTCTGCATTTGTTACATCAATATCAAATGTTGGCTTGTCGCCTTCACAAATTGAAGCAGATGTTGGTGATATAACAGCAACAGGTTGAGGTCTAACATATAATGTAAATGTAGCACCACCTGTAATTGATCCACCACAATTAGGAGCAACAGATGTATTAGAGATACCTGTTAATGTAAATGTATATTCTCCTGTTTTAAATGTTGTTGGAACGACAAATTCTAATCTGTCTACTCCTATTTTATTTCCTGTACCTGTTATTGGAGAAGATGTAAGACCTGTAATGAGACCTTCAGCACCTGCTCCAGAGTTACAAGACGAAGCTAAGTTACCACTAGATTCAGTAAAGCCTATACTCCAATTTTGACCAACAGCACCTAACATAGCATTGCTGATTTCTAGGTAAAACTTGCCTTCAACACCTTCACATATGTCTATTGAAGTAGCAGCACCTGAAGCATCTTGCCACTCTACTTTTGGCTCTGGGTTAACTGTTAACTCAAATTTATCTGCTGGAGATATTGTAGTCTCGCAATTTGGAGTTAAACTAGTTGATGCAATCTTTGATATTTCAAAGTTGTATACTCCAGCAGTTAATGCAGGTGTATTGTTTGCGGTTATTGTATGTGTTTTATTTCCTGTAGTTGCACCTACTCCACCCAATACAGCTGCAATATCACTATCTACTGCATCTGAATAAGTTAAAGCCCAATCTACATCTGCCGTTGTACCTATAGCCGTACATGTTACAGCATCAGAAACCTCAATATCAAATGTTGTATTATCTGACTCACAAATTGCATCATCAGTTTCTATTATATTAACTGTTGGCTTAGGATTTACTATAAGTGTAAATGTACTAGGTACGTGAGTGCCTGTGCAGTTGGGAGTTACAGACGTATTTGAAATACCTGTTAGCGTAAAGGTATATATACCAGGAGCTAAAGTAGTAGGTATTGTAAAAGTTGGGCTTGCATTACCGGTACCTGAAAAACTACCCGTTGCACCCGTATGCCACATATTTGTAGTAACTGAACCGCCTGTACAAGATGAAGACACCAACCCACTACTTTCTGTAAAGGTCGCTGTCCAATCAACATCTGTACTCGGTGCAAGCACAGCGTTGGTAACATTAACCGTAATTGTTCCGCCTGTACCTTCACAAACCTGTAAAGAGGTTGTTGCAAAAGTAACTATTGGCTCTGGGTTAACAGTTAACTCAAATTTATCTGCTGGAGATAATGTAGTCTCACAATTTGTAGCTAAACTAGTTGTAGCAATTTTTGATATTTCAAAGTTGTATACTCCAGCAGTTAATGCAGGTGTATTGTTTGCGGTTATTGTATGTGTTTTATTTCCTGTAGTTGCACCTACTCCACCCAATACAGCTGCAATATCACTATCTACTGCATCTGAATAAGTTAAAGCCCAATCTACATCTGCCGTTGTACCTATAGCCGTACATGTTACAGCATCAGAAACCTCAATATCAAATGTTGTATTATCTGACTCACAAATTGCATCATCAGTTTCTATTATATTAACTGTTGGCTTAGGATTTACTATAAGTGTTGTAGTAGCAAAACCGCCCGTAGTTGCAACAAAACCAGTACAAGGTCCGTCAGTATTAGTAATTTTATCTAAAGTAAATGTATAAATACCTGGAGCTAAACTTGCAGGAAATGCGATTGATACTGCATTACTTGCAGTTAAATTACCTGATCCAGTGAATTTTCCACTTGCTCCTAAAAGGTTAGAAGTTACAGTACCTCCTGTACAAGAAGAGGAAACTAATCCGCTATTTTCCGAATATTCTACTTCCCAGTTTTGATCCACCGTATTTAAAACAGCATTTAGCACATCTATATTAATGGTAGCTGCTGTACCTTCACAAACTTCTTGAGTTGCAGCAGAAAATCTTACTTCTGGCCTTGGTTCTACAGTTATTGTAAACGTTTTTGATATTGCTTTTGAGCAAGATGCAGTTGTATTTGCACTATTCGTTGCTTTAAATGTATGATCACCTACTGCTAATGTAGGGTCTATAGTGTATGTTGTAGTTCCATTTCCTGTTCCTACTTGACTTGCTATTGTTGCTGCAGTAACTCCATCTGTAATTGTTATATCCCAATTAACATTAACAGGAGCACCACTTACAGTAGCAGAAGGACATTGTTGTGCGTTTGAAATATTCATATCAAACGTTTCACCTATGTTATTCTCACACATCTCTTTATCATCCGGCACAAAACTTACAATTGGTTGAGGATCGATTGAGAATGCAACATTTATAGCCGCCATAGGAGCTGAACATGTTGCTGATGTATTTGAAATAGCAGTGAAATTATACTCGTACAATCCCGGAGCTAAACTATTTGGAATACTATAGGTTAAAGTTTGGTTTCCGTTTCCAGTAAGTGGACTTGGAATTAACAATGGATCAGCATTGGCTCCACAAGAAGAAGTGGTTACACTTCTACCTGATTGAGTATGTGTAATTGCCCAATTTTGACCAACAGTATTTAAAACTGCATTACTCACTGTAACCGTAATTTCTTCACCAGAAGTGCCTTCACAAATTGTAGCATCACTTACTACAGCCGTCATTGTTGGCTCTGGGTTTACAGTTAAAGAATATTTATTTGAAGAAGATAACGTTTTAGAACACGCGGTAGTTAAACTAGTTGAAGCAATAGAAGACATATCAAAATCATAAGTCCCAACTGCAAGTGTTGTTAAATCATTAGATGCGAACGTATATGTTTGATTACCTGTTCCAACTAACGCAGTCGCAGTAGACGCACCAGCAACAACAGTAATTGCATCAGTCGCCGCAGCGTCTGTATATGCAATACTCCAATCGTAATCTGTAATTGTTGAAGGAGCAGAACAATATTGTGCATTTGAAACTGATAAGTCAAAAGCTCCTTTATCACCAAAACAAACTCCTTCACTAATTTTTGAAAGGACCGCATCTGGTTTTGGATGCACATCAACAGTTAATACTGTAGTTCCTATTGCTGAACCAGAACAACTATTAGTAGAATTTGATATGCCCGTAAGCGTTAACACATAATGCCCAACCGCTAAACCATCTAAAGAAATAGCTTGAGTAGTATTTCCGCTTCCAGTAGTTGTAGTTAACAAACCAGAACCACCACCAGTACAAGATCCAGATAATGGACCACCTGCCTCAGTATATGTATACGACCAATTAACATTTGTAACTGGCGAGCCATACGTTGCATCATTAATAGTAACATCAAAACTGTTACCTACATCACCTTCACACATCTCTATAGCAGCTGTACTAAACGTAACCGTAGGTTCTGGATAAACAGTAATATCTATTTTTTGATTACTTAAAGTTCTTGAACACGAAGGAGTACCAACTGGAACACCTGCATCTTTAGCAATTGTATTAAGCGTAATTGTATAATTGCCCGGATTTAATGTAGTAGCTGTTGTAATATCAACATTTATTACACTATTTCCTGTGCCTGTGCTATTGGCAAGAAATAAAGTAGATAACGCACTAACCGTTGTGATATCACTTCCGGTTACAGAAAAAGTAGTTGTCCAATCTGCATTACCCCCCGTAGAAGGATCCATTGCAGCATTTGAAACTGTGTATGAAACATTTTGTGGACCGGAAGCACTTTTACAAATCGCTAAGTTACTACCTGCAACTAATTGAGGAATTGGAGAAACAGTTAAAGTGCTTAATGGCTTAGTTGATAAACCACAAACATTTTCAACTTGAACTTCAATATCATCTTGATCATCTGTAAGAGATGCAGTATATTTAATAAATGTATCTAAAGTAGGAATTCCAGATTTTAAAGATTGCGTAATATTTGTAACCACAGCAGCATCTGAAGTTCTTGTCCAAAACACATCCAAAGAACCTGTAGCACTTGGTGCTGTAATATCTACACCCCAAGTAACTTCCGTTCCTTCACAAACCGATTGACTTGCAGACAATGTAATTGATGGCACTGCAGAAACAGGGATGAATTCAACTCCACCAACAGTATCTATATCTGAACAAGCACCTGTAACTTCTTTGATCTCACAATACAGCACATCGCCAGCTACAAGCCCCATGCCTTGCATGTCTGTTATAGACAGTGTTGCGGCTGTACCACTATTGTAACCTGCAGTTGGAGCAGGCGTAGCAAGCAAGTTAGTTCGGGTAGCTCCATTCTGAAGGTACCATTGATAACTAAGGGTTGCACCCGTACAACTAGATGTTGCGGTTACTACAAAGTTTTGACTTGTTCCTGAACCGGTAGTACAGTACTCAAAATTGGAAATACTAGCCGGAGAAAAAGTGGCCGATATTTGTGCCTTAGCACTTAGAGCTAGAACTACGAGCAGTGTTAAAGAAAATGTGAACCTAAAGAGCTGGTTAAAGCTGGTTAGAAAAGTTGACTTGATTTTTATCATTACTACTTAAGATTAATTATGAGGGCAAAAATAGTTTAATAAAACCTATAATACCACATGGATTTAAAAAAAAATCAATTGCAGAAAACACACACTCAACTATTTAGCCCTATATCCCCTCATCACTAAGCTTGACCACACTTTGCTCAATAACTGAGAATAATTATTTCCATATGCGGAATATTTTCAAAGAAATTTTAAAATAGTCTTGCCCAATTAAAAAAAATTTATACCTTAATATATAGGGAAAGCTATTTATCTTGAATTTTGGGGTAGTTTTACATTGCTCCTGAGGCTTTTTATGAAAATTAGTGATGTAGCTATTTAAAAGTTTATAACCACTTACTAGGAATACCGCGAGGCTAGCTTCTTTAAAACACTTCTATTTTAGCGCATATTCTAATATTGAAGTGTATTTTCATAAATTCGCCGGGTATGACAGATTTAGACATAGCTCAAAAAGTTGAGATGCAACACATCAACAGCATCGCTGACAAATTGAACATTAATACAGACAATATTGAACAATATGGAAAGTACAAAGCCAAGCTACCTTTAGACTTAATAGATGAAGATAAAGTGGCTAAGAGTAATCTAATTTTAGTTACTGCCCTTACTCCTACTCCTGCAGGAGAGGGAAAAACTACTGTATCTATTGGCTTAAACGAAGGTCTAAATAAGATAGGCAAACAGTCTGTTGTTGTGCTTAGAGAGCCGTCTTTAGGGCCTGTATTTGGTATAAAAGGAGGTGCGGCCGGTGGCGGTCATTCTCAGGTAGTACCAATGGAAGATATTAACTTACATTTTACTGGCGACTTTTCTGCCATTGAAAAAGCGAACAACCTTTTAGCTGCATTAATAGACAACAACATACAAAGCAAAACAAGAAGTTTAGGAATAGACCCAAGAACCATTATTTGGAAACGAGTAATGGATATGAACGACCGTTCTTTAAGAGATATTACCATAGGTTTAGGTGGCACTACCAATGGCATACCAAGGCAAGATGGCTTTAATATAACTCCTGCAAGTGAAGTTATGGCAATACTTTGTATGTCTAAAAATATTGAAGATTTAAAAGAGAAGCTAGGCAATATTTTTGTAGGATACACTATGGATAGGAAACCAATTTACGCACGTGATTTAAATGCTGAAAAGGCAATGGCCTTGTTACTTAAAGACGCTATAAAACCCAATCTTGTGCAAACATTAGAACACAATCCTGCTATTATACATGGTGGACCATTTGCCAATATTGCACAAGGAACCAACACCATAATTGCAACAAAAATGGGCATGTCTTTATCTGATTATGTAGTTACAGAAGCTGGTTTTGGTGCAGATTTAGGTGCAGAAAAATTCTTAGATATTAAATGCGGATATGGAAATTTGAAGCCAAAAGCTGTTGTTGTTGTAGCTACAATTAGAGCTCTTCGTCATCACGGTGGTGCACCAAAAGAAGAGTACAATACCCCGAGCCTAGAGCGTGTACAAAAAGGCTTTCCAAACCTAGAAAAGCACATTGAAAACATGAACAAATTTGGATTAGAAAGAGTTGTAGCCATAAACAACTTCCACTCTGATAGCCAAGAAGAAATTGATTTTATAATTGAAAAATGCAAGAGTATAGGAGTTAAGGCCGTTCTAAGTAAGGGATGGGCTGAAGGTGGAAACGGAACACAAGATCTAGCTAGAGCTGTTGTGGATGTTGTAGAAAATGGAAGCAGTAATTTTAATCTTTTGTATGATTGGAATAGCCCAGTAAAAGAAAAAATAGAAAAAATTGCTCGCGAGATTTACGGTGCAGATGGTGTTGATTATGCTGCAGCTGCAAATAGAGGGTTAAGAACTATTGCTAAATTAGGTTTAGATCATTTGCCTATTTGTATGGCCAAAACTCAAAAATCTTTTTCTGATAATGATAAATTAATAGGAAGACCAACTGGTTTTAGAATAACTGTAAGAGAGTTTGAAATAGCTTCTGGTGCGGGATTTTTAATACCAATACTTGGAAACATGATGCGTATGCCAGGATTACCTGCTGTGCCAGCTAGTGAGGGTATGGATATTGATAAAGATGGCGTAATAACTGGCCTTTCGTAAATAGTGGAGCTGCTTAGAAAAGTTTTTTTAACTGCTGTTGCTGTTTTTATTTTAGCATATTTACTGCCGGGTATAACCGTTACCAGTTTTGGCTATGCTTTTATTGTTGCCTTGGTTTTAGGATTATTACGTGTTTTGGTAAAGCCACTATTGGTATTGCTAACCTTGCCCGTTACAATGCTTACGTTTGGGCTATTTTTACTGGTAATTAATGCCAGTATTGTAATATTAGCAGACAAATTAATCGACAATTTTGCGGTAAGCAGTTTTGGTTATGCCATAATTTTCAGCATCCTCCTTTCTATTGTTCAAAGTATATTATTTGGCTTGTTTAAGGACAATCGCGAATAATAAATGGATAAGATAAAACTAAAAAAGGGAGGCGATTGCCTCCCTTTTTTATGCAACAATTTTTAAAGACTTATTAAAACCCTAAGTCTTTATTGCCGCACATATCCTCCGGTCTAACCCAAGCATCAAACTCTTTTTCTGTTAAATATCCGAGCTCCAATGCTGCTGCTTTTAATGTAGAATTATCGACATATGCCTTCTTTGCAATTTTAGCAGCTTTGTCATACCCAATATGTGTATTTAAAGCAGTAACCAACATCAATGAGTTATCTACCTTGTGCTTAATTTCTGCGTGGTTTGGTTCAATTCCCACCACACAATTATTATTAAAAGACAGACAAGCTTGTCCTAAAATCCTAGCACTTTGGAGCAGATTTGTTGCAATCATTGGTTTAAATACATTCAGCTCAAAATGCCCGCTACTGCCACCAACAGAAACTGCAACATCGTTCCCCATAACCTGAGCACATACCATTGTTAGAGCTTCGGCCTGAGTAGGATTAACTTTACCTGGCATAATTGAAGATCCCGGCTCATTGCTTGGAATTATTATTTCTCCAATACCCGATCTAGGTCCGGAGCTGAGCATTCTAATATCGTTGCCAATTTTCATACAACTTACCGCTGCCCTTTTTAAAGCTCCGTGCAGTTCTACCATTGCATCGTGAGCTGCTAAAGCCTCAAATTTGTTTTCAGCAGTTCTAAAAGGCATCGCCATTTCTTGAGAAATTTTTTGAGCAACTAACTCTGCATACCCTTCTGGAGTATTTAATCCAGTACCAACGGCAGTTCCGCCAAGAGCCAATTCTGTTGCTGTATCCATACCTTTTTCAAGAGCTAGGATGCTTAACTCCAATTGTCTTCTGTATCCAGAAAATTCTTGACCTAAGGTAAGTGGTGTTGCATCCATAAAATGAGTTCTACCAATCTTAACTATGTCTTTAAAATCTCTAGCTTTCTTTTTAAATGTATCTTTTAAAACTTGTAGCCCAGGGATTGCAAAGTCTACCATTTGTTTGTAAACAGCTATTGTCATTGCCGTTGGAAAAGTATCATTACTACTTTGAGATTTATTTACATCATCATTGGGATGAAGCACTTTCTCATTATCTAACAAAGAACCTCCGCTCAAAACATGTCCTCTATTAGCAATTACCTCATTCACATTCATATTGCTTTGAGTGCCGCTGCCTGTTTGCCAAATTACCAAGGGAAATTCGTGATCTAATTTTCCTTCAATAATTTCATCACAAACTACAGAAATAAGCTCCATTTTTTCTTTACTTAAAACACCCAATTCACAATTAGTTTGAGCAGCACATTTCTTCAAAACACCAAAAGCTCTAATTATTTCTAAAGGCATTATTTGATTGCCAATTTTAAAATTTTCTAATGACCTTTGAGTTTGAGCAGCCCAATATCTTTGCACTGGAACTTTAACTTCACCCATGCTATCCTTTTCTATTCTATATTCCATTGTATATTATAAAGTATGCAAATGTAGTTATTAACATTTCTAAGAATTACACTGTGGCAGGCTATTTATAGTTTTGTATCATTATTAATTACGAATGAAAAATATTGCAATTGCATATCTAACCCTACTTTTCTGCTTTGGTTTTATTGATTCTACAGCTCAAACTATGAGTAAAAAGCAAGAAAAGGCTTTAAAAAAAGAAATTAATAACTACAAAAAGAATCCAGATAAGTGGGTTAGGCTGATGAACAAGCAAAAAAAGGAGGTAAAAAATTTGGAAGACGAGGTAACTCGATTAAAACTTCAACTAAACGAGTCGTATACTAAAAATGATGAGATATATTCTGAACTAGATTTATTACAGGCTAAATACGAAAGCAAGTTAAAAGAAGTTCCAAAGAATACAACCGAATTACCAGCAGGAGCTGTTTATCAAGTGCAAATTGGCTACTACAAACTGTTAAATCTTGCGTCTTTTAATGATTCGCAAAAAACTATTAAAGCTGAAAGTTTTAATGGAGCAAAACGATATGTGATTGGGTATTTCTATAATGTAGAGGATGCAGTTTCGTTTAGTAATGATATTAAAAAACTTGGAGTTAAAGATGCCTTTGTTTCTCAATATATTGATGGAGAAAGAAATATAGATTTTGATGTAAATAAATAGAAAATTGTTTCTCAAAAAAGACCGGTCAATTTTTTGTTGACCTGTTTTTTATTTTCTATTTTTATAAACAGGTACCGTACTGCAGGGCTCACCAAACATTAGCGATTTTACTTTACCTGTTAACATGCTTGTTAATTTAACATAACCATGGTTGTCTATTTCTCTTTCTCCGCACCCTTTAATAACAACTCGTTTATCTGTTAACTCCTCAACATTTAGTAATGAAAGGTGCCGCTCGGCAGCAAGCCCTAAAACGTTTTTTGGTTCTGAAAAATAAACATCCGTAGTAAAATCTTCTAAGGCAGCAGCTATTAACATATAGGCCCAAGTTGGCACTACAGCATCTGAAGAGCAATAAACAGCCACAAAATCATCTTTAAACTTAGACCAATCGTTTGACTTAATCCAAGCTCTAAAATCTTTCTCTTTAAGAATTAGACCACGAAACAACTGCCCTTTGATATCAATGGATTTAATTTCTTTATGTGGTATAAGCTCTTCTAAATCTAGCGTTATAATTCCACTCTGAGCAACCCGATTAACTATTTCGTTTGGATTAACCATTTACTTAACTGTACTTATTTTTAAGGTATTGGTTTTACCATTATCTTTTGCTGGCATTGCTGCGGTATTAATAACTACATCTCCTCTCTTAAGTAATTTTTCTTCTTTCAGTATACTAATTACATCTACTACAGTATCATCAGTGTTCGATCTTCCATCGTAATAATACGCCCTAACATTCCACAATAAACTAATTCTGGCCAACAATTTTTTGTTGGCAGTAAAAACAAAGATATCGCAATTAGGTCTTCCGCTTGCTATCTTGTATGCTGTATAACCGGTCTGGGTCATAGATAAAATTGCTTTTGCACTAATGGCTTTACTCATTGTTACAGTTGCATAGCATATTTCGTCTGACAAGAATGATTTAGATGTAGGGTCTGGTTCTTTAAATTTATTATACACATCCCAACCAAGTTCTGTAGATGCTAAAATACGCTCTACAGCTTCAACTGTTTTAATTGGATATAAACCAACAGATGTTTCCGCACTTAGCATTACAGCATCTGCACCATCCATTACCGCATTTGCAACATCATTTGCTTCTGCTCTTGTTGGAGTAGGTGAGGATATCATACTTTCCATCATTTGAGTAGCAATAATTACCGGTTTTGATGCCTCAATACATTTGGTCACAATTCTTTTCTGTATCATAGGAACTTGTTCCATTGGCATTTCAACTCCCAAATCGCCACGTGCAACCATAATTGCATCTGTAACTCCTATAATCTCATCTAAATTGGCTACCGCTTGAGGTTTTTCTATTTTTGCTATAATTCTTGCATCATTCTCATTCTTTTTTAGAATTTTTCGCAACTGAATTATATCATCTGCTTCTCTAACAAAAGATAATGCAATCCAGTCAAAGTCGTTTTCAAGAATAAACTTTAAATCTTCTCTATCTTTTTTGGTTAAACTATCTACAGATAATGCAGAAGAAGGCAAGTTGAATCCCTTATTAGAACTTAAAACACCACCATTAATAACTCTAGCTTTTACCGTACTTTTATCAATTCTTTGAGTAAATTCAAGTTCTAGTTTTCCATCATCAAGCAAAACTCTTTCTCCTACCCTTACATCTCTAGCTAGAGTTGAATATTTAACATAAATAGTATCTCCTTCACTAAGAGCAGGAACGGTTGTTAAGGTAACAATATTCCCTTTCTTAAGAAGCATTTCATTATCCTTTACCTCGCCAATTCTAAGCTTTGGACCTTGAAGGTCTGCAAGTATCGCAACGTGTGTGTTTAACTCTTTATTTGCTTGCCTTATGTTGATCAAAGATTTTTTATGTGTGTCCCAATCTCCGTGTGAAAAATTGATTCTACAAACATCTACTCCTGCCTTTATTATCTTTTTTAGATTTGGCACCGACGATGTTGCAGGTCCAATAGTTGCTATTATTTTAGTTTTATTGTATTTAATATTCTTAATCATAAAAGTTGACTAAAGTTTAATATCTCCTTTTGACTTGGTTGATTTAGTGCAAAACAAACAGATACTTCTCTAAGTTTGCCAACAATATTAATTATTTCTTTGGCTATTTCTTCCTCATCACAAGAACATAATAGGTAGTCTATTGATCTATACTTTTTGTAAAAAAAACCATTAGTGCCTTTGTTCTTGATTATTAAGCTTTTACGGCTGTCATCAAGGTGCGTTATTTCATAACAAACGTGAGCACTTTCTTTTGAATAATTTAAAATATCATCGATAGAAAAAACTGAAATTGAAGAACAAGAATTTAATGCATAACCTAACCTTACCGGTTTTACTCCGCTCGAGATCCCGTAAATAATTGGGTACTCTAAGGTTAATTCATCTGCAGTAAATAAGCTATGCATATAAGGTAGGTTGAATGTTAAAAACTAAAATGCAAATTAATTTTGTCTTTTTTATTTAAAAAAGAGTTCTTTGCACCACTTAACAAAATAAATTTAAATATGTCTGAAATAGCTGAAAAAGTAACATCAATTATAGTAGATAAGCTTGGTGTTGAAGAATCTGAAGTAACTGCAGAAGCAAGTTTCACTAACGATTTGGGTGCTGATTCATTGGATACTGTAGAGTTGATTATGGAGTTTGAAAAAGAGTTTAACATTGCCATTCCTGACGAGCAAGCTGAGAATATTGGTACAGTTGGAGATGCAATAACTTATATCACAAACAACATTAGCTAATACCTAATGCAATTAAAGCGAGTAGTAGTTACCGGAATTGGTGCATTAACTCCTCTTGGCAACAACGCCAAAGATTATTGGGAGGCATTACAAAATGGAGTAAGTGGTAGTGCACCAATTACAAAATTTGATGCGTCTAAACACAAGACAAAGTTTGCATGCGAAGTTAAAAACTTCAACATAAACGAGTTCTTGGATAGAAAGGAAGCCCGTAAAATGGATCCCTTTACCCAATATGCTATGGTAGTTGTAGATGAGGCTGTTACTGATTCTAGCATTACTGGAGCTGATTACTTGCCAGAAGATATTGGCGTAATTTGGGGTTCTGGTATTGGTGGACTAACAACGCTTGAAAAAGAAGTTAAGGATTTTACCTTGGGTGATGGAACTCCAAGGTTTAATCCTTTTTTTATTCCAAAAATGATAGGCGATATTGCACCAGGTTATATTTCCATTAAATATGGCTTTAGAGGGCCTAATTTTGGTACTGTATCTGCTTGTGCTTCGTCTAACAATGCAATTGTTAGTGCCTTTAACTACATACGTACGGGGATGGCAAAAGCTATGGTAACTGGCGGATCTGAAGCTTCTGTTACGTATTCGGCTGTTGGTGGATTTAACAGCATGAAAGCATTATCTGAACGAAACGATAGCCCAGAAACAGCATCAAGACCTTTTGATAAAGAAAGAGATGGTTTTGTGTTGGGAGAAGGTGCTGCTGCTTTAGTTTTAGAAGAATACGAAAGTGCTAAGGCTCGTGGAGCTAAAATATATGGTGAAATATTAGGCGGTGGATTAACTGCTGATGCTCACCACATTACAGCACCTCATCCAGAAGGATTGGGAGCACTAAATGTAATGAAATTTGCATTAAAAGATGCAAACTTAAAACCTGAAGATATTGACTATGTAAATGTTCATGGTACCTCAACTCCATTAGGTGATGTAAGTGAAAGCATTGCTATTAAAGAAGTTTTTGGCGAACACGCTTACAACATCAATATAAGTTCAACTAAATCAATGACCGGGCACTTACTTGGTGCTGCTGGTGCAGTTGAAGCTCTTGCGTGTTTAATGGCTATAAATACAGGGGTAATTCCTCCTACAATTAACCATACTACACCAGATGAAAGATTTGATCCTAAATTAAATTTCACGTTTAACAAAGCACAGAAAAGAGATGTTAAATATGCTCTTAGTAATACATTTGGTTTTGGTGGCCACAATGTTTCTGTTGTAATGGGTAAATGCGACTAAAATTGTGATTGGGAGTATTAAAAAACTCTATTACTGCAATTTTTCTACCGATAAATTATTTTACAAGAACCTTTATCATTTATTAGGCTATTGTCCCAATAAAATTGGGCTTTACAGGCAAGCTTTAATTCATAATTCTACCGCTGAAAAGCTAAGTGGTCTAAAAACTAAAAACAACAATGAACGTTTGGAGTTTTTAGGAGATGCAGTATTGGATGTTATTATTGCGGAACTACTGTTTAAAAAATTTCCCTTTCAGGGTGAAGGTTTTCTAACCGAAATGCGGTCTAAAGCCGTTAGCCGAAAGAGGTTGTCTAAAATTGCTTTTGATATGGGCATACAAGAACATCTCGTTTTTGATAAATCTATAAGAAAGAATTACGCTGCTTTAAGGGGGATATCTGGAAATGCATTAGAAGCTTTAATTGGAGCAATTTACCTAGACAAAGGTTATAAGTTTACTCGACGATTTATTAAACATAAAATAGTTAGACCACACTTGGATTTTGAGCATTTAAAAGATGTTACAGAGAACTTTAAAAGCCTTTTGAACCAATATGCCCAAAAGGAACGAAAAGACCTTCAGTTCATAGTAATACAGCAAAACGATCAAAATAAACTAAAAATGTACAGTATTGGAGTTTATTTAGATGGTGAAGAAATTGCTAAAGCTAGAGGCAAATCTAAAAAGGTTGCTGAGCAACTGGCAAGCGAAAAGACTTGCCAAATACTTGGCTTGGTAAATTAAAATTAATTCAATAAAAAAGCCAGGATTTCTCCCAGCTTTTTAATACTACCTTTCTTTAAACAGGAAACTTATCCTGCACTGTTTTTAGCCTTGCAGCAATATCTTTAACCCCTATCAATTCCAACATTTCAAAAATTGGCGGACCACCTGGCTGTCCACTTACAACCCATCTCAATGGTTGCATTAATTGACCTTTATTTATTTCATTGGTTTCTGCAAAGCTTTGCAAGTGTTGTTCCATTTCACTTCCAGATTCAAGGTTAGATTCCACTAATTCTCCAATGTATTTATCTAAGTTAAAGGAACAGTCTTTATTCCACTTTTTTCTAAGTACTTTCTCATCATAATTAGCAGGATGATTAAAGAAATAATCCCCAGCATCAAGTATATCAGAAGCAAAATTCACTTTTTCTTTTAGCATACTTAAAACTTTAATTACGTAATCCGTACCTTTTGCTCTGTGCTTATCTTCCATTTGAGCATCCACCATTTTCAATAAATTATCATTACTTGCATTAATTAAGTATTGATGATTAAACCATTTGGCTTTGTCCATGTCAAATTTTGCGCCACTTTTAGAGACACGTTCCAAACTAAACTCTTCTATTAATTCTTCTAATGTAAAGAGCTCTTTATTATCGCTTGGATGCCAACCTAACAAAGCGAGCATATTAATTACAGCTTCTGGCATATAACCTCCTTCTCTGTAACCACTTGACACTTCATTGGTTTTAGGATCTGACCATTCCAATGGAAATACTGGAAAGCCTAATCTATCTCCATCTCTTTTGCTAAGTTTACCCTTACCATCTGGTTTAAGAATTAATGGTAAATGTGCAAACTGTGGCATAGTTTCTTCCCAACCCAAATACTTATAAAGCATTACGTGTAAAGGTGCACTAGGCAACCATTCTTCACCTCTAATAACATGGCTAATACCCATTAATTTGTCATCCACTATGTTGGCTAAGTGGTATGTTGGTAAACCATCTGTTTTTAGTAAAACCTTGTCGTCTAATTGACTAGAGTTAAAAACTATCCAACCTCTTATAACATCATGAAAACGTATTTCTTCATTTCTAGGGAGTTTAATTCTTACTACAAAATCATCTCCTCTATCCATTCTTTCTTTAACTTCATCCTCACTTAAAGTTAAACTGTTTTTCATACTCATTCGAGATGTAGAATCATACTTAGAAGACATATTATTAGCTTCTAATTTTTTTCTCATCTCATCTAAATCTTCAGACGTATCAAACGCATAATAAGCGAAACCATTGTTCACTAATTGATGAGCATACTCAGCATACATATGCATACGCTCACTTTGTTTGTAAGGACCAAAAGCACCTCCTTCGTGTACACCTTCATCTACTGTTAATCCTAACCATTCCAAGCTTTCATTTATATAGTCTTCGGCCCCTTCTACAAACCTTCTTTGATCCGTATCTTCAATTCTTAATAAAAATTTACCGTTATACTTTCGTGCAAAAAGGTAGTTATATAACGCAGTTCTAACACCTCCAATGTGTAGTGGCCCTGTAGGGCTAGGTGCAAATCTTACTCTAACTGGTCTATCGCTCATTATCTATTTTTTTGAATGTGCAAAAATAGGCTGAATTGCTAGTATATACCACCCATAACGCCAATAGAATTTAGATATCCTATGCTATTTTATCTTTTTCAAACCTACTCTTGCCCGCTGCTCAATAGAACCCACATACTCTTTGTTTTTATTGAAAGTAAGTGCCTTAGTGTAATAGGTTTTAGAATTAACCTTATTGCCGTTTTTAAGGTGATAATCTGCAATATAAAGACAAGCATAAGCCCCGTAGTACTCAGTACTATTTACTGCAAACAAGGAACAAGCCTCATAAAACTGCATGGCTATTTCGTATTCTCCTAATTTTTCCAGTATTCTTCCCTTTCTGTAGCAGTACTCCGCTTTTTCCGTTTTAGTTGTTAAATTAGCTGAGTTAACTTTTTTAGAAGCTTCTAAAGCCTTAGCGTAGTAACCTCCATCATATAACAATCGGGCTTGTAATAAATACCTATTGGGCGTAGGTTTTTTTGTATACCTTATAGCTAATTTATCTTCTTCTGTGATGCTTTCTCCAAGCCTCAATATTTGATTTCTATACTTCTTATAATTGGCTAATTGTCCATCTAATAAATAATACCAACTTAATTTTTGGTTACAACTCTTAATGTAGTTACGCCCTTTAAACTCCTTCAAATACTTTTTAAGAAACATTTCTGCACTTTTATCTTGCTTGTAAAGCAAAGCAGAACCTAGTTGATAGTCTAAAAAATAAAAGGGGTAGTATTCAGTAGAAGATGGTCGGTTTTTTAAAACATTGATGGCTGTTTCATTTTTGTTGAGTTTAAGAGCAAGGGTTGATCTAAAATATGCACTCGCTGCATTTGTTTCATAGTCGTTAGTAGCTTTTAATGTTTCTGCCCAAGCCAAATTACTCTGTTTGGCTACATGAGATAACGCAAATGAATATATGTAAGACGTTTCTTTACTGATATACTTTAACTCTGGGGAGCCGGTATAATCTGCATCTGCTAGCTGTTTTAATAAGCGTAACCCACCGATTAAGTTTCCTTGAATACCCAACAATTTTACTGCCCAAGCATAGTTTTCTGGCACGGTAGAGAGATATACTTTTAGTATACCTCTTGTCTTATTGTTTTGTATAAACTTAGGAAATCTTTTGTGATTATCTTCAATTAAACTATTGGCTTTATTTAACTCTCTTGCAGCGGCATAAAGCTCGTTAAACTTACCTTTTAAAACGGCCGAGTAAAAGTGAAACTCTGAAAGTGCAAATTTTTTGTAAGGCAAACTATCTGGCAAATTCTCAATGTTTATTAAAGATGCAGATTTAACCTCGGTATATTTCTTATAAATGGGCTTTTCCTCTGCTATAAAAACTTCTAAAAAGTGGTTGAAATGTAGCAAATAATCAACTACACCATTTGACGGATCTTTAACTTGCTCAGCCTCCAAAATGCTTCTAGCTGGCACTATTTTTAGCTCATAATTATACAATTGAGCTTTTAAAAGTGATGGTGTAAAGGTAAAATGTGGTGATTTACAAAAACCTTTTAGGGCAAATGCAAGAAGTATAAAAAAGAGGTGTAAGCGATGAAGACTATTTCTTTCTTCTAACCGCTCTTCTCTTTGGTTTTGGTGCTTCTTCCACATCTTCTGTAATTCCGGCCATTCTAGCGTCGATGTTTATTCTACCGCAAGCTTCGCAAATTACAATTTTTTTAGACTGTCTAATATCAGACTGAAGCTGTGGTGGAACTTTTGCAAAACATCCTCCGCAGGCTCCTCTTAGAATAGGTGCAACAGCTATGCCATTTCTAAAGTTATTTCTAATTCTATCGTAAGCTTTTATAAGCTTTTCTTCTACCCCTTTAGAAGCTTTATCTTTTTCCGTTTCTATTTGGGATTCTTCTTTTTCCGTTTCTGCAGTAATCTCCTCTAGCTCTTTTTTCTTGTTTTCAAGATCTTTTTCTCTTTCATCCAATTTACCCTGCACCTCTTCTATTACTTCATTTTTAAGAGCAATAGACTTATTCAATTCGCCAATTTTCTTTTCTGCAGCTAGGATTGTTAACTCTTGAATTTCAATCTCCTTATTTAATGCATCAAACTCTCTATTGTTTTTTACATTATTTAATTGAGTTTTATATTTTTTTATAGACTCCTTAGAAGTTCTAATTTGCTCATTATTTGCAACAATTTGCTCATTAAAATGCTCTATTTCTGTGTTGAAATTAGCTAACCTTGTATTTAAACCAACAAGCTCATCTTCTAAATCAGCCACCTCCATAGGCAACTCACCTCTTACTGCTCTTAATTGATCCAGTCTAGAATCAATAGTTTGAAGTCTATAAAGCTGCTCTAATTTCTGTGCGATTGTTTTTACTGCCATTCTATGAAAAATATTTTATAGGGTTTGTGACCTCTTCCGTTTTAAGGACTGCAAATTTACTAAATTTTTTGGTCAAAATATCATATAACAGGTCTATCGTAAATTTTTCGCTTTCGTAGTGCCCGATATCACAAATCATAAGCTTTTCCTCCGCATCAAAAAATTGATGATATTTAAAGTCTCCCGTTATAAATACATCTGCATTTGACGCCATTGCATTATTTAGTAAAAACTGACCAGAACCTCCGCAAAGAGCCACTTTCCGCACTGTTTTATTAAACTTTGTAAATCTTATAACTTCTAACTCCATAGCAGATTTTAAAAAAGATAGAAATGCCGCCGGCTGCATATTTTCCGTCAAGTCACCTACTAAACCACTTCCTATATTCTGGTCTTTATTCTCCGTCCTATACATAGAATAAGCAACCTCCTCATACGAGTGGACTGCATTTAATGCTTTTAAGACCTTACTTTTTTGATAATCTCGAAGGAGAACCTCAATTCTAGCCTCTTTTTCTATCTGTCTAATTAGCCTCTTGCCTATTACTGGGTTAGAACTTTCATTGCCCATATACGTACCCTCTCCTAATGTGCTGAAAGAACACTCTGAATAATTGCCAACGTTACCTGCACCCGCATTAAATAAAGCCTCTTTTATCTCGTCTACTTCGGCTATTGGTCCATATGTAACTAACTTTAATAAACCACCACTTTTGGGTGTTAAAATCCGGGTATTTATAAGTCCAAGTTTCTCCGCAATTTTTTGATTTACACCATTCTGATAAACGTTATCTAAGTTTGTATGTATAGCATAAATTGCTATTTCATTTTTAATGGCTAATTGAACGGTACGCTGCACATAGTTTGCGTTGTTAAATCGCTTTAGACCTGAAAAAACTATTGGATGATGAGCAATTACCACATTGCAGTTTTTTGAAATGGCCTCTTTTAATGTATCCTCTATGCAATCTAAACTAATTAAAATACCTCGCACTTCAGAACTATAATCGCCAACTATTAGTCCACTGTTATCATAACTTTCTTGTAATGACGGTGGAGCAATTTGCTCCAAATGATCAATAACCTCCATTAAACGCATCAGGCAAAGTTATACTAAAAGCCAATTCCAATAATGATAACTTTCTAAACTTGATTTATTCAACATCCAAACTACCATCTCTGTCTCTTAAATAAACAATGTTGCTATACTTATTAAATCAAACCCTGATGCAATATTTGAATTGTGTATGGAAATGGAAACTTATCATTTATAAAGCTTAGGATAAAGTGTTTCTTTGCATAAGTGAGTAATTTTCTCTCAGTAATTCTTTCTCCTTTTGGATTAATTTATTTGTGTTTAACTGGTGTTAGAAACTGGTTATACAATCAAAACATCCTTAAATCTACTGAATTTGATATTCCGATAATTTGTGTTGGAAACTTGAGTGTTGGAGGGAGTGGCAAAACACCTATGGTAGAATATCTTATTAAGCATTTTGCTGATAATTATAACATAGCGGTTTTAAGCAGAGGATATGGAAGAAAAACTACTGGATTTAAATGGGTAGAGCCAGATAGTTTAGCAATAGACGTAGGGGACGAACCTCTTCAGATAAAGACTAAATACGCTGCCACAAAAGTTGCCGTTTGTGCAAAACGAGTAGATGGTGTTATTGGTATACTTGCAAAGCACCCAAACGTAGATTTAATTCTGCTTGATGACGCATATCAACACAGAGCTATTAAAGCAAGTATTTACTTGCTTTTAACCACATACGCCAAACCTTTTTTTAAAGATTGGATAATGCCCATTGGGCTGCTGAGAGAACGAAGAAACGGTGCACAAAGAGCGGATGCAATAATATTTACTAAATGCCCCAAGGAACATCAAAAAAAGGATTGGAACGATAAGCCCATCTTTTATTCATCCATAAAATATTCTATGCCAGAAGTAGAGGGAAAAGTATTTGGCTTTAGTGGCTTAGCAGACAACTCAATTTTCAAGAAAAAACTAAAAGAAACATATAAATTAAGCGGCTTTAAAGAGTTTTCTGATCACTATAAGTTTAATAAAGATGATCTTGAAACAATGAAAACACTTGCACAAAATGCGACATTAATATGCTCAGAAAAGGATTGGACCAAAATTAAAAATATAGAAGGCTCTCGAGGTATAGAGCACGTAACAATTGAAAATAAAATTGAGGGAGCGACCAACTTTGAAGAATGGTTAAACACTAAACTTAAAAATGAAAGCTAAAAAACACTTTGGTCAACACTTTCTAACAAGCGACAATACTGCTAATGAAATAGTAGATGCACTGGGCGATATTAGCAGCTTAGATGTGCTAGAAATTGGGCCAGGAATGGGTATAATCACTCAATTTATGGTTTCCTCTGCTAAAAGATTTAGGGCTGTAGAAATAGACCCTGAAGCCCAAAAATATCTAGAAAACCGATTTAAGGACATAGAACTAATAAAGGCAGATTTTTTAAAAGTAAACTTGGCAGATTACTACCAAAATAAGTTTAGTTTAATCGGCAACTTCCCGTATAATATTTCTTCTCAAATTGTCTTTAAAATACTTGAACATTCCAATCTAATTACAAACTGGGTTGGTATGTTTCAATACGAGATGGGTTATAGGCTAATTGCCACGCCAAAGGATAAAAAAGACTATGGAATTTTAAGTGTTTTAGTCCCTTTTTATTACAAAGTAGAAATGGTAATGAAATTGGGGCCAGAAGCATTTAATCCTCCGCCAAAAGTAAACAGCATAGTGGTTAAAGCCACCCAAAGCAAATACCCAATTAAATGCAACATGGTGATGCTAAAGCGAATAGTTAAAACCAGCTTTGGTCTACGTAGAAAAACATTGAGCAATAGTTTGTCAAGTATTCTTCCTAAGGCAATACTAAATACACATCAATTTGCTAACTTGCGACCGGAAAACCTAACACATATTCAGTTTGAAGAATTGTGTTTGTTTGTAGAAAAGCATGTCGGCAATTGAAATTACAAAACCATTTATTGAGGAGTTAATAGATCTTATTGACAATAAGCAAGCGGAAGATTTATCGCTGATAATTGATCGGCTTTTCCCGCAAGATATTGCTGAAATTTTTGATGATTTAGAGCTTAATCAGGCGGTTTTTTTAGCCTCTTTATTGGAAGACCAGAAAAGAGTGGATGTTCTAACAGAATTGGAACCTGAAGTTAAGCTTAAGTTTCTAAAAGGTTACTCTAGTGATGACATTGCAAATACCTTTTTTGCTTTAATGGACTCTGACGATGCTGCTGACATATTAAACTCCATTGAAACTTCTAAGAGCAAAGAAATACTTAGAAAGATAAATGACAAAGAGCACAGCAGAAACATAGCGAGTTTACTGAAATTCCCGGAAAATACAGCCGGGGCGTTAATGGCCAAAGAGCTTATTAAAGTAAAGTTAAATTGGACGGTTGCTCAATGTACCGAAGAAGTAAGAAAACAAGCAGAAGAAGTGTCCCATGTATTTACAGCATATGTTGTAGATGATTTTGATGAACTTGTAGGGTGGGTATCTTTAAAAAAAATCCTTTTATCCAGTGAAAAAACTAAAGTACTCGACATTTACAGAGACAATGTAATTTTTGAAAACACACACACCTCTGGTGAAGAAATTGCTGCTACAATGCAAAAGTACGATTTGGTTGCTTTACCCATTGTAGATGCATTTAACCGGCTAGTTGGTACTATTACTTTTGATGATGTTTTGGACTACGTAAAAGATGAAGCTGAAAAAGATTATCAAATGTTATCCGGTATCTCTGAAAGTGTTGAAAGTACTGATTCTATTTGGCTGAATACAAGAGCACGACTTCCTTGGTTGGTTGTTGGCTTAGCTGGAGGTATTGCTAGTTCTTTAGTAATTGGAACTTTTGAAGCTGAGTTACAGAAATATGTGCAACTTGCATTGTTTATGCCATTAATTATGGCAATGGCAGGAAATGTTGGAGTACAATCATCCTCTATAATGGTACAAGGTTTAGCAAATAACTCCATCGATAGTAGTAAAATATGGTCTAAACTAGGTAAGGAATTGGCAGTTGCTTTGCTCAATGGTTTGGTTTGCTCACTTTTATTACTTGGTTATGGATTTGTTTCTGGTAACGCAATAGAAATTATGTATACCGTTAGTTTAGCACTACTTTCTGTTATTCTTCTAGCCGCTATTGTAGGCACCATTGTTCCTCTTATCTTGGACAGACTAAAAATTGATGCAGCAATTGCTACTGGACCTTTTATTACCACAAGTAATGATTTACTTGGTCTTTTCCTGTATTTTGTTATCGGAAATCTAATCTTAGGCTAAGCTTCAAAGTTGCGAAATTACCGTGTTAGTGTCTTCTGTTTCCTTGAAACAAGGAGCAAAATTTTTGAATAAAAGAAATTTGAACTAACAATTTGAACCAGACAATGTTTAAGCAACTGAACTTGTGCTTTAAAGCTGTAAATTGTTCCATATACTTGAGAGTGTATTATCTTTCTACCATATCTACTAAATACTGCTCCTAAACCAATTTATTTGGCTTTGTTGGAGATGGGCTCTCAGCAAAATCCCCTTCAATTTGTCATATTTATTTTAGGCCAAAATTTATCCATAAACCTGGGCTCTTCAAATAAATGAGTTATTTTGAAAATGAAAATGAAAAATCGTTTGGCTACTTCTTAACTGTCATTTTCTTGGTAACTTTGTTTCCGTCTGCTTCAAGCGTATAAAAATATACACCATCTGGGAAACTCGTTACATCAATAACAAAAGTACCTGAACGGTTCAGTGTTTTTACCTCTAATTTTTTACCCAACACATTAGAAATCGTTAAGGTAGCTTGAGGTGAATTAAACTCAACTTTTACAAACGTTTTTTCTTTTGCAGGATTAGGATAGTTCTGCCCCAGTTCTCCATCTCCAATTGCAAAAGCAACTGTAGAAGTAATCAATAAAATAAACGCTATTTGTAAAAATCGTTTCACTGTTAGTTTACGAATATATTGAAAAATCTATGCCATTGTAAGATTTACTACATATTTTTTGGTTTAAACTATAAAAGTGTTGGATAAAACGTACAGCTAAAATTGCAAAAGCTACACTTTATACCGCATAAAACCGTTTTTAAGCACCAAATTAGTAGCTATATTATTTTTAAACAATGCACCAGTACCTAGACCTTGATGTATAAGATTATCATATTGGCTAACCCACTGAGCAATAGCATTTAATCCCACATTACTTTCCAACGCTGAAGTTGCCCACCAACCAATATTATGCTTTTCTGCCAACTTTACCCAACAGGTGGCATTGGCTAAACCGCCAATTAAATTGGGTTTAAGTATTAAATATTGTGGCTTTATTGCATTTAGCAATCTATCTCCTTGAGAAAGGTCGCAGCCAATAAGCTCCTCGTCCAAAGCAATATCTACTTTAGTTTCTGCACATAATTTAGCCATAGCATCCCACTGTTTCGGCATAATGGGTTGCTCAATGCTGTGTATTTCAAACCGGTTAAGCTCACTAAGTTGTTCGGCAGCTTCATCTGGCTTAAACGCTCCATTTGCATCTAATCGTAGTGTTATTTTAAATGCTGAATACTTTTTTCTTATTTCCTCCAGCATTCTGCACTCATCATCAAAATCTTGAGCACCTACTTTAAATTTAATTACATTAAAACCAGCTTCAATTTTGTTAAAAGCCTCTTCTAACATGGTTTTTGTATCGCTCATCCAAACCAAACCGTTAATTGGAATAGCAGTTTCACCTTTGGTAAAAGGTGTAGCATATAAAACCTCATTGCCTTTTGATTGCAACGAAAGTAAAGCTGTTTCTAAGCCAAAATTAATACTTGGGTAGTTGTGCAATTCAAGCTCATCAACATTTCCAACTTGGCAAAATTCGGTAAGCTTTTGATGCAGTATTTCCTCGTAATTATCTATATCGTCAACACTTAATAAAGATAATGGAGCAGCTTCTCCTATACCTATTTTAGCATTACCTTGTTTACTTAAGCGTATTAGGTAAATGTCTCTTGTTTTAAATGTATTTCTGGATGTTTTTGCAGGTATATTAAACACCAACTGATGCTTTTTAATTCTGTAAGCGTACATTAACTAATAGTATATTTTTAATAAGAATAACAGCACTATCGCAAGGCTACCAATAGAAAGAAATTTAAGCTGTTTGTTATACTCTTCGGCAGTTTCTGCCACTTGCAATTTTTTAATGTGTACATATCCTATAGCCAATATACTAAAAGGTGCCAAACTCATATATATACTTAGAAAGTGATGTGTTAAAACACTTATAAATGCAATTACCAATAGTAATATTTGATATGCCAAAGCTCCATTTTTACCCAATTTAGAAGCAAAGGTTATTTTATTGGTAAGTACATCTTTATCTAAATCTCTAATATTGTTTACATTAAGCACGCCCACGCATAAGCAACCATAGGCAATTGCCGGAAAAAAATTATAATGATGTATTTGTTGATCGTATAAAAATGCAGTGCCCAAAACACCTACCAAACCAAAAAAGATAAAAACAAAAATATCGCCTAAGCCATAATACCCATAGGCTTTTTTACCTACGGTATAACTTATAGCGGCAATAATACAGGCAATGCCTAAACCTAAAAACTTAAGCCAGTATTCCCAATTGTTAGCAAAAGCAACAAACAATAAATATATGCCTGCAGCAAGAGTTAAAATTGTAAAAAACCAAATTGCAGTTAGCATTGCCTTTGGTGTAATATTTCCACCTCCCAACTGTCGATCTTTTCTGTGCTTGTCGGTACCTTTTTTAAAATCTCCATAATCATTAGCTAGGTTAGATAATATTTGAAGCAAAATAGCTGTAATAGCTGCTAGTGCAAAAATCTCGAACCTAAACTCGAAACGCGGCAAACTACTACCTAAAATTATTGCCCCAAGGGCCAATGGAAGTGTTTTTAACCTAAACGCTGCTATCCAATGTTTCACACAACAAAGATATGAGAACTTCTTAATCCTATTTTACTTTATAACGCTCCTTTACTGGCGTGCTTATGTAATGTAAAACACACCTAAATCCAACATCATTTGCAGCACTATCGGGAGCCCTAGTTTCTCTGTTTTTAAAGTTTGGATTTTGCCAAGTACCACCTCTAACCAGCCGATTTCTAGTTGAAGCCTTGTTTTCGATGATTTTGTAAACAGGTACTCTTTTTATAGCATAAACATCTTGACCTTTTTAAAAGTATAAAAGATAATCTAGCATACCTACATATTAGAATCTGGCTTAACCTAGACTGAAGTGTACCTATGAATTGGCAATTGGGGCTATTTTCCCCAAGTATTGTTGCTTGTATCCGTATCTGCTGTTTCTAAATTAGGATCTAAAATAATTTTAGAAACCGGTTTTTCAGTAATTAAAATCTTGCTTACTTCATCCTGTAATTTCCATATTTCAGCCGGTATTCTCACCTCTTCAGATGTACCATCTTTAAAATCTAATTTAAAAATTACTGGCATTACCAACTTACCAATCATTTTTAAATCTACTTGATAAAAGTAAAAGTCTTCGCTTAACTTATCTTTTCTAGAATCGAAAGACACTCTTCTTTGTGCCATATCGTACGCCATTTTAGGGTTTTTAGCGTATTGTACAGTATGTAAAATTGGATCGAATTCTCCTGCTTTTAGTTTCTTTCTTACCGTTTGAACCGCTTTTTTAGTAGAAGTACTTTCTGATGGTACATTTTTTACCATTCTGTACTCTTTTACCTTAGATATGGCAACATCGCAATGATCTGTGGTATAAAACCATCCTCTCCAAAACCAATCTAAATCTACTGCACTGGCATCTTCCATAGTTCTAAAAAAGTCTGCCGGACTAGGGTGTTTAAACATCCATCTGTTGGCATAAGTTTTAAAAGCATGGTCAAATAACTCAGGGCCCATAATGGTTTCTCTTAAAATATTTAAACCTGTGCAAGGCTTACCATAGGCGTTGTTCCCAAATTGATGTATACTTTCAGAATTGGTCATAATTGGCGAGATATATCTTTTATCTCCCTTCATGTACGGAACAATTAATTTAGCTGGCCCCCTTCTGCTAGGGAAAGCTTTTCCTGTTTCGTCCGTCCACGCTTTTTCTGTTTGATATTGTAAAAAGGTGTTTAAACCTTCGTCCATCCACGTCCATTGCCTTTCGTCTGAGTTTATGATCATCGGAAAGAAATTATGTCCAACTTCGTGAATAATTACCAAAATAGTCCTGTACTTAACCGCATCTGTAAAGCTTCCATCAGCCTTAGTTCTACCGCCATTAAAACAAATCATCGGATATTCCATACCAATGCTTTTACCATTAATTGAATATGCTACGGGATATGGATAATCAAATGTAAATTTAGAGTAGGTTTCTAATGTTAAAGCCACTGCTTTGGTGCTGTATAAACCCCACATTGGGTTGCCTTCTTTTGGGTAAAGCGACATTGCCATTACCGTTCTATCGCCAAACTTAACACCTTGAGCATCCCAAATAAATTTTCTACTTGCAGACCAGCCAAAATCTCTAACATTATCCGCTTTAAACGTCCACGTTTTTGTTTCTTTAGACCTGCTTTTTTCTGCTATCTCTGCCTCTTCTTGGGTAACAATAACAACAGGCTTGTTTGAGTTTGCTGCTGCTTCAAGTCTTTCCAATTGTGTTTTAGATAATACTTCTGATTTATTCTGGATTTCTCCTGTTGCACCTACAACCATATCCGCTGGAACGGTTAAGTTTACATTGTAATCGCCAAATGGTAGTGTAAACTCACCTCTTCCTAAAAACTGTTTGTTTTGCCAACCTTCTACATCACTATAAACTGCCATTCTAGGAAAAAATTGAGCAATAGTGTACAAATAGTTTTCATCATCTTGAAAATACTCATACCCACTTCTACCACCCATTTCCATTCTGTTGTTGATATTATACCACCACTTAATGTTAATAGTAACTGCTTCTCCTTTTTTTAGAGGAGCATCCAAATCTATACGCATCATGGTGTGGTTCACTGTAACCTTATAATCTGCGTTTTTATCATCTTTTACATAATTTATATTAAATCCACCCGGAAACGTATGAAAAAGCCTTGCGTATTCTTGTAAACCCATTCCATCTGCTATCTTACCTGTTTGAATTTTATAGGTTTCCGACTCTGGATGCCTCATATTTTGGTCTAATTGCACCCATAAATATGCCAATTCATCTGGAGAATTATTGGTGTACGTAATTTCTTCTACACCATATACTCGTTGATTTTCGTCATCCAAAGTGATATCCATATTGTAATCAGCTTTTTGCTGCCAATACAAATGCCCGGGTGCACCACTTGCCGTTCTATAAACATTTGGAGTAGGGAGTTCTTGACCTAATTGCTTAAATTTATTGTAGTTTAAATTAGGGTTTTGAGCCAAAGCAGTAAAACTAAAGCATAGCAAAGCCGCTAATAATGAGTAAGTTGGTTTCTTCATTTCAAAAAATAAGTTAACAAAGAAAAGCAAATAGTTAATTTTGGATGGTGGTATTGGATATAATTCTACTTTTCGTCTACTTATTTACTCCTACTCACGACTTTCATACATCGTGGATGACCCTAACTTTTGATGAGGAAGAAAAGGTTTTTGTTACAGAATGGAGAACAGACACAGAGCATCTTGAAGCTGCAATTTCTAAATATGGAAATGTAGAATTTAGTTTAAATGAAGGCACAGAGGCAAATTCTACTTTGTTAAACTCGTATATAAAAGACAACCTAGATTTAAAGCTAAATCACAAAACACAAAAACTAAAAATTGAAAACAAACAAGTAACCTTTGCTGAAACTACCATCCATTTTAAAAACATAAAATGTAAGCGAAACTTAAAAAGTGTAAGTATGCAAAATCAATTGCTGATTGCCACCTTCCCAAATCAAAAAAATATGGTTCAGCTGAACTATAAAGGTAATATGCACAGCATGTTGTTTTCACGACAAAAAGTATCAGAAAATTTGATGTTAAAGGGCCACTAATTTTGGACAAAACAAATACCCATTTGGTGTATGTTCTATTAGTAAATTTGCGGTTATGCCCTTTAAACTAAATTCGCCATTTAAACCAACTGGAGATCAACCACAAGCCATTGAAAAACTGGTAGATGGTTTAAACGATGGTTTACCTGCTCAAACCCTTTTAGGAGTTACAGGGTCTGGTAAAACGTTTACAATGGCCAATGTTATTGAACGGGTTCAAAAACCCACCATTATTGTTAGCCATAACAAAACCTTAGTAGCTCAACTTTATGGTGAGTTTAAGCACTTTTTTCCTGAGAGCTCAGTACAATATTTTGTATCTTATTACGACTATTATCAACCAGAAGCTTTTATACCTACAACCAATACTTTTATAGAAAAAGACCTTAACATAAACGAAGAAATAGAAAAAATGAGACTTCAAACCACCTCTGCACTTTTAAGTGGTAGAAGAGATGTAATTGTGGTAGCTTCTGTTTCTTGTATATATGGTGCTGGTAATCCAAATGATTATGAGGACAGTATAATAAGATTAGCTAAAGGCCAAGTTATTGCCAGAAACACTTTGCTATATGCATTAGTAGACTCGCTGTATAGCCGAACAACGGCAGATTTTAGAAGAGGTACTTTTAGAGTTAAAGGAGATACCGTAGATATATTTTTAGCTTATGATGAAATTGCATTAAGAGTAAGCTTTTTTGGTAATGAGATTGAAGAACTAGAAACCATTGACCCAATGACGGGGCAAAGAATTGAAACGCTTGAACACGCAGCAGTATTCCCGGCACAGTTATTTGTAACACCAAAAGATCGATTAAAAAACGCAATAAATCACATACAAGATGATTTGGTTAAGCAGATAGACTATTTTAAAGAAGTACAAAAACCTCTTGAAGCAAAACGACTAGAGCAGCGTACAGAATTTGATATGGAAATGATGCGAGAGCTTGGTTATTGTAGCGGTATAGAAAACTACAGTAGGTATATGGATGGTAGAAAACCCGGTCAAAGACCTTTTTGTTTGATTGACTATTTTCCGGATGATTACTTGATGATTGTGGATGAGAGCCACGTAACATTACCCCAAGTACGGGCGATGTATGGCGGTGATAGGAGTAGAAAAATAAATTTAGTAGATTATGGTTTTAGACTTCCGGCTGCATTGGATAATAGGCCATTAAAGTTTGAGGAGTTTCAAGAAATTACTAATCAAGTAGTTTATGTAAGTGCTACTCCAGCAGATTTTGAAATTACCGAAAGTGAAGGTGTTATTGTAGAGCAAGTAATTAGACCAACAGGGTTACTAGATCCTATAATTGAGGTAAAACCGTGTACCAACCAAGTTGATGATTTGCTTGAACAAATTGATGAACGCGTGCAAATGGGAGACCGTGTTTTGGTTACCACACTTACCAAAAGAATGGCAGAAGAATTGGATAAGTATGTACGGAATCTTGGAATTTCTGCAACATATATCCACTCTGAAGTAAAAACCTTAGATAGAGTTGCCATTTTAGACAGACTTAGACACGGAGATATAGATGTACTTATTGGAGTTAACTTATTAAGAGAAGGGCTGGATCTGCCAGAAGTTAGTTTAGTAGCCATTTTAGATGCAGATAAAGAGGGCTTCTTACGTAGTGAAAGAAGTTTGGTACAAACAGTAGGTAGAGCTGCTAGAAATGTAAATGGCAAGGTAATCATGTATGCCGATAAAATCACAGACAGTATGCGTGTAACCATGGACGAAACTGAAAGAAGAAGAATATTACAGATGAAATACAACGAGGAATATGGAATTGAGCCTCAAACAATCATTAGAAATAAAGAATCTGTATTTAACTTAGATAAAGAAAAATCTGCACTGGAAAAAGTTACCAATCCGTATGGGCAAAAAGAGGAGTTTGGAATTGCCGCAGACCCTATTGTACAATATATGAGCAAAGATGGTTTGAAAAAAGCCATAGAAAACACCAAAAAACAAATGCTAAGAGCTGCCAAAGAAATGGACTTTATGGAAGCAGCTAGATTAAGAGACGAGATGAATCAGCTAGAAGGAAAGCTAAAAGATATGAAGTAAGAAGGTCATTATTTGAGAAATCTGTTGTTGAAACTTTATAATTTTGGAATATTATGAGCCTTAAACCACAAGTAATTAATGCCAAAACCTTGCAAATGATTATGGGCACAATTGCCTGTTCTTTGCCTTTTGTATTGGTAATAACAGTTTATATTTTGGGAGATAATACTCCTTATCAGCCGTCTATTAGCGATTTCTTTTTTACCAAAGCAAAAGTGCCATTTATTGGCTCATTATGGGCTGTTGGTATGTTTATGTTTGCCTATAAAGGTTACTTAGATAACAAAAGAATTAGCGATAATGCTATTTCTAATGTTTTAGGTTTTTGTGCTATTGCAATAGCTGTATTTCCAACTGATCCAGAAAATGCTGATTTATCCACTATTGGAATTTTACACCTGGTTTTTGCCGGTACCTTTTTTATAATATTAGGCTACATGTCTTACTTTAGGTTTACCTTATCTAATCAAGCTCTTGGCAGCTTAAAAGCACCAAAAATTAGGAGAAACTTTGTATATAAACTCTGTGGCATTCTATTGTTTTTGAGTTTATTATGCATGGTGATTTATCTTATTCTAGAAAGTTTAGAAGTTATTCCTGTTTTTAAACACGTGATATTTTGGTGTGAAACTGCAGGTCTTCTAGCATTTGGAGTTTCTTGGTTAACCAAAGCAGAACTCATTTTTCCAGATTTGGATTAATTCTCTAATTTTCAACATTCTTACCTTTGACATTTAAGATGAAAAAACTTATAACCTTAGTCCTTCTGTTTTCCATACTAAGTTGTGGTACACAAAGTGTTCATTATCCGGTTGGCACCTCTGATGCTACAATAAAACTACCAATAAACAACAAAAGAATAGTAGTATTAAACCGCGTTAAATTAGCTTACTCTGTGCAAAGAAACGAGCAAATATTTCAACCAAATACAACACGTGCTTTAGATGGCATTTTAAATGGTTTTAGAAAAGAGGTAAAGAACAGAAAATACTTTTATAACGTCGCTAATATTACAGACTATCTCAAAACAGCTAATGGAAAGTATCCTGCTAAACTAACCCCTGAAGAATTGAAAGGAATAGCAAGAGATGCAGATTTTGTAGTTTCACTAGAAATGTTTGATCAAGCAATAAAGGATGTATATACCGTTGAGATAAGAAGACAACCTTTAGGTGATAAAACATATAAAGAGGTAGACTTTTTTGTTGGAAAAAGAACTATATTTTTTGACGTAGGTTGGAGACTCTACAATGCTAACTCAGGAGTGTTGGTAGATGAACAGACTTATCAAGAAGATTATTTTTATGAAAGTGAGGCATTGGAACGAATTAGATCGACACAATTATTAGATGCCAATTTTGATAGAGAATTACGAAACCTAGGCAATAGATATGGTAAAAGGTTTGCACAAAGAGTATCGCCCACAAACCACTATACCTATAGAGAAATATACACTGCCGGAAATGCTTATTTAGAAAAAGGTGCAATCGAAGTAAGGTCTGAAGATTGGTCTAAAGCAGAAAAGCAGTGGTTAAGAGGTATAAGGTCTGAAACTAAGCGAAAGAAACTAGCCAAACTTTACCATAACCTAGCCATTGCAAACGAAAAAAGTGGAGACTTAGAACAAGCTAAGGAATATGCACAGCTTGCAGCTAATCAACATCCCATTGGAGTAAAAACGCAAGGAATTATTGGGTATTAAAAAAAGCGACTCGAAAGCCGCTTTTAACATTTTATAGTTCTGAATTAGTGAGCCGTTCCTCCTACTCCACTTCTGTGGCTAGTATCTTTCGTTTCAACTAGATCAGTTAAACTCATTTCCAAAGCTTTTTTACTTAAGCCAATTCCTTTAGGATTAAATTGGTGTAATCTCATCATTTGATTACCAATCATGTCAGATGCATCTTTTAAAATAGCTACATCATTTACTTCCCCATTTTCTGACATCAGGAAACCAAAGGTTCTTGCCATTCCACTGTTTGCAACAAAATCTGGTATTACAGATATGTTTTCGTCTGCATACATTGAAATTGGTCCCATAAATATTTCTTTATCGGCAAATGGAACATTTGCTCCACAGCTAATTACCTCTAGTTGCCCTTCAATCATTTGATCTACTTGATCTTTGGATACTAGTCTAGAACCAGCACCAGGAACAAATATTTCTGCACCTAAGCTCCAAATTTTAGCATTAACTTCTTCAAAGTTTACTAACTCTTCACCCAATATAGACGGATTAAGCTTGTTACCATCTCTATACATAAACAATTTAGTTATTTCCTCTTCTCCATAACCATCCATATTAATTAATCCACCTACTCGGTCTATAATACCTATTATTTTAACACCATGTTTTGCAAGATAAAATGATGCAGCAGCAGAAACATTTCCCCAGCCTTGTATAATGGCTCTTTTTCCTGCAAACATTCCGCCCCAAATATCATAATAATGGCGAATTGCTTCTGAAACACCCCAACCCGTAATCATATCACTTACGTTATATTTTTTCTCAACATCTGGAGTAAATCTCTCGTCTTCAATAGGCAATAAAACACCGTTTTGAAGTCTAGAAATTGCTTGTAACCTTTCCGCTCTATTATACTCTGTAAAATATCCTTGTACTACGCCTTCTTGCGGGTGTAAAATACCTTGGTCTGCAGTGTAAGGAATTACTTCTGCATATTGGTCTACATTCATATCACCACCTGTTCCATAGTAATTTCTTAGGAGAGGTGCTACTGCTTTGTACCATCTTCTTAAAACACCTTCTTTTCTAGGGTCTGTAGGGTCGAAATTAATACCAGACTTTGCTCCACCAATTGGAGGACCAGCTACTGTAAATTTAATTTCCATAGTTTTAGCAAGAGATTCTACCTCTCTTTTATCCAACCCTTTACGCATTCTAGTACCACCACCAGCAGCACCATTTCTTAATGAGTTTATAACTACCCAACCTTCTGCTTCTGTTTCTGAATCTTTCCATTCAAAAACAATTTCTGGTTGTTTATTTTCAAATTTCTTTAATAATTCCTCCATATTATAACTTCGAGAAGTCGCCATATAAAGAACCCGAAACTGAATCAGCCGACGAACCTGTAGCTACTGACAATACGTTTGTTTTATTTTGGACTCTTAATATCCCTAATAAAGCAAACGCCAATGCTTCTTTGAAATCTATCATTAAATCATCTGGCACAACTATTTCTGCCTCTGTGTGACTTCTTAAATGGCTAATTAGCGTTTTATTAAAGGCTCCACCGCCCGTAACTAATATTCTTTTACTACTAGCATCTCCACTTGAAAGATCATCTATATTATATCCAATCTGTTGAGCAATGTGATCCACCAACGTTTTCATTTTATCTTCTTTTTTAGCAATGCTATTTCTTACATTGAACCAAAAATTAGAACTTATCCATTCTCTGCCTAAAGATTTTGGAGGTTCATAATCATAAAACTCAATTGCATTAAGATCAGATAATAAGTCATAATCAATGTTTCCTTTTTCAGCAATTTCTCCGTCTTCGTCAAACTCCTTATCAAACTCTCTTGCAATTCTGTTTAAAACTATGTTACAAGGGCAAACATCATATGCTATTCTGGAGCTATTAATTTGTGCTGATATATTTGCAAATCCACCTAAGTTTAAACACATATCAAACTCACCAAATAAGTATTGATCTGCAATACCCACCAATGGAGCTCCTTCTCCACCTAAAATAACATCCAAAGCTCTAAAATTTGTTACTGTTGGTATGCCAGTGTAAGCATAAATGCTATTCCCATCTCCTACTTGTACGCTTATATTCTTGTCTGGTTGATGAAATACGGTATGGCCATGAGAAGAAATTAAATCTACCTCTAAATTGTGTTCATCTATAAATACTTTTACTTGTTCACCAATATATTGTCCGTAAAACCTGTCAGTTTTATAAAAGATAAGTGAATTTTGATGCCTTAATTTTGACAATCTTAATCTCCACTTTTCGTGGTATGCTACAGTTTTAGCCACATTAATCTTGTAGGCCCATTTTCCGCCTTCTTTTTCCTCTAACGTTACGTGTGCAATATCTAAACCATCCATAGATGTTCCAGACATAACGCCAATTATATTATACTTTCTCATGTTTATTAAATTCTGTTTTATAAAAAATCTACCCCCTCTAATACTAATTTAGATAACAATGGCAAAATTATGATTTAAAAATTTAGCAACAAAGCAAACGCCAATGCTAAATCCATAAGGTAAATTTGTTCATTTCAGCATTATTAAACTTTTCAATTTTGTACTTTTGAAAATAATGAAACAACTATTTCTAATTCTGCTTTTTTTATGCAGTATTAGTGCTTTCTCTCAGGATAAAATTAATATAAAAAAACTAAGTTATGGTGTAACTGTTAGCCCCATAATTCCTGTTTTTCCTGGGTTTACTAGTAAAGGTTATATCAGCGATAAATTAAAGCCAAATATGGGGCTAAATGCGGGCATTTACGCTTCTTTCAATAAGCAAAAGAATCACCTATACAGTAAAGCGTTATATAGGTATTTACTTTACAAGGCAATAGATAACAACTTTAAGGTTTCATCCCAAGATGTTAATCTACAAATTGGAGTTAAAAGAAGTTTAAAAAACCCAGCAAACACCAATTTTGTGATAGCATATTCGCCGAGCTTTAATATTAATACTACAGAAACATATGCAGGTCGTCAGTTTGATAGTTTTCCACCTCCGAATAATCTTACCAAGCAACTTTCAAATCGTTTTTCTAATAGCGTTTATATTGGATTAGAGTTTGAATATAAAGATAAAGGAACAATGGAGGTTGGTTACACCCATTCCTTAAAACGTACATACTTTGAAAATAGAGTTGACGCAGTCCCTCACCACTTTAGTTTTGCATACAATCTAAACTTCAATGCTAAGGCTGAAATATCAAAAGATATTATTGAACTTAGAAGCACACTTAAAAGATTAGAAAATGACACTTTATATTTTATCAATAAAACCTGTGAGAATGAACTGCCCAATATAGATTTAGAAAAACTGCTAAACACCCATTACGCATTTTCTAATTTTAAAGTAGTTAAGCCAAATGAGTTAGTTAATCTTAAAAAGCAAACTAATGTTATAATGTTTGCCTTAGTTGGAGCCCATTATGCAAGCGATGGAGATATACCCAGCACCGGCATTTTTCTTTTGGACAAAAATTTGAACAACTTGGAATATCCATACCCGCACCATGTTCGTTTAAAATACGATTTTAACAGCAATACAAAACAGTGTATTGAGAGCATTGAAAATGCAGCTCTACTAATTAGAAAGCTAAATTCTGAATTAGAAGAAGCTAAGAAGCTGTAACTCTTAACTTTTTATTTATGCCTTTTGTAGAGATTATTCAATTCTGTTACAAACAGATGGCTTTATCTTAAATTTAAAATTACTCAAAAGTTATATTCGCTGCAATGAAAAAGATTTTATTGCTAACAATCGTAGTATTTTTTACATTTACTGTTAGTGCTCAACATAAGCACACTCCAATGAATACAGAGCTTGATAGTGTTTCTTATGCCTTAGGAATGAACATTGCAAATAGTTTTATGAGTGGTGGAATAGATACACTTAATTACACTACCTTCATTGAAGGTTTAAATGATGTACTTGTTGAAAAACATGCAATTATGGATGGTCAGGATGCTAACAAAATTGTAAATGACTATGTCTCTAGAATTAAGGCTGAACAATCCAAATCCTTGCGAGAACCTGGAGAAAAATGGTTAGAAGCCAATGCAACAAAAGATGGTGTAATTGTTCTTCCAAACGGCTTACAATATAAAGTTATTACGCAAGGTGATGGAGCTGTACCAGTAGATGGCCAACAGGTAAAAACACATTATAAAGGCACTTTAATAGATGGTAAAGTTTTTGACAGTAGTTATGATAGAGGTGCTCCTGCTACTTTTAATATTAACCAAGTGATAAAAGGTTGGACGCAAATCTTAAAAATGATGCCTGTAGGTTCTAAATACGAAGTTTATATCCCTCAAAACCTAGCTTATGGTGAAAGAGCAATGGGAGCAAATATTCCACCATATTCTGCATTAGTATTTACAATTGAACTATTGGAGATTGTAACCAATTAAGGCACTCTATACGTAAAAGCATTAATATTCATCCCCGCTCCAACACTTGCAAAAAGTAAAATTTCGTTTTTTTCAAATGCATGATTGGGCAAAAGCTGATTGCTAATTAAGTCGTATAACATTGGCACGGTAGCAACAGAATTATTGCCTAGTTTATCTATACTCATAGGAATACACTCTTCTGGAGCACCTTCGTAACCATATAACTTATACAATCTATCTGCAATTGCTATATCCATTTTAGCATTTGCTTGATGAATTAGTATTTTCCCTACATCATCTACGTGTAATCCAGAAATGTCTAAGCATTTTTTTAAGGCCTCCGGAACATTTGATAAAGCATAATTATATATTTTTCTGCCGTTCATTTTCATATAATTATCCTCTTTTGTTTCTTCTTTAAACCCTTGTCCCATCATAAGATAGAGAACTTCTTCGTTTGTATGTGACATACTTGCATGCTGTAAAACTCCGATCTCTTTGTTACTTTCAACAGCTTCAATAAGAGTAGCACCTGCACCATCTGAATAAATCATAGAATCTCGGTCAAACGGGTCTGCAACTCTGCTTAATGTTTCACTTCCAATAACCAGAATTTTTTTAGCATGTCCTGCTTTAATAAAAACATCGGCCTGGATAACAGCTTGAACCCACCCTGGGCAACCAAAAATAATATCATAAGCGACACAAGCCGGATTATTAATCTTTAACCTATGCTTAACTCTACTTGCCAAACTTGGGACCATATCTGGAATTGGTGTTTGTTTTGATACATCCCCAAAATTATGAGCTACTATTATATAATCAATTTCCTCTCTATCTATCCCTGCAGCAGTAATAGCTTTTTCTCCAGCAAATGCAGCCATATCTGAGTTCATGATTTCTTTGGATGCATATCTTCTCTCTTTTATACCCGTAATAGCATAAAATTTTTCTATAATATCTGATGTGCTATTCTTAAACTTGGTACCATCTGGATTATAAAATGAATTTTTTAAGAAATCTTTGTTGTTTACTACTTCATCTGGCAAATAAGAACCTGATCCAGCAATAACACTTCTAAACTTAGACATAAGCAAAGGTTAGCATACCATATTTAATAGTAACTATAACCTTTATAACTTATGGATAAGGTAAGTTATACTAAAAGTAAAAATACAATAATCTGTTAGATAATCATTTATTTCAGACACCTCTTTTGATTATGGCGAAAGACCAAACCATTTAAGCCATCTGCTAGCTTAATTGAAGCTATAAATGCTAATAAAGTGTCCTAAAAGTGTTCTATATCGAGGTCTTAGATATCCAGTTAATTCACTATACTAAACATAAATAGAGTTGTCAAAATCTACTTTCTTCTTTAAAAGCACCAACAGTTTACCCGTCCGCTTCACAATTTCAAGATGCTGTGCATTGTAAAACTCAAATTCAATTTCAAATGATACGTTTTTTAATCAACTTGAGCAGCAGAAATTAAGCTAAAGAAAATCAATATCAGCGAAAAAAGAAGTTTCTGAATATTAGACTATCGAGAATTAAAACTGAAAGTTTTATCAGCCAAATTAACGAAAACAAACCGGAGAGAAGAGAAAAATTGCCTCTTTGAGAGCCAAATTATCCTATACTAAAAGCAGTACTTATTTTCTGCTATTATTGCTTCTGCAACTTGTTTTCTTAATGCAATAGTGTTCGTAATCGGGTATTTTGTAAATCTCTTAAGTCCCATATGCATCATTACCAACATGTCATCATCTGCAAAAGCTGCAAGTGCTTGTTTACCTGCTAAATAGCACCTTTCCAATGCATCATTTGTATAGCACTTCGCCATTGCAATTTGAAGAGAAGTTGCTTCTTCCCCTTTTAAAGTAATAAGTTTTTCGGTTCTAAGAATTGTACTTTCTGCGGTAAATACATCAATGACCATATCAGCTAAATTCATCAACACTTCTTGTTGCTTTTCTAGTTCTAGCATATACTTCTGTGCAGCTGCACCAGCTGCCATAAGAATTGCTTTTTTAGCTTGCCTAACAGATTTCTTTTCTTGATATAACGCTGTACCATCTCCTTCATCACCAAAATCTGGTATTTCCATAAGCTCATTTTGTATGCTCATAGCGGGACCCATTAAGTCTAACTCTCCCTTCATTGCTTTTTTTAGCAATTGACCTACAGCTAGCATTCTATTTATCTCATTGGTGCCTTCAAATATTCTGTTAATTCTAGCATCTCTATACATACTTGCAACAGGATACTCCTCAGAATAACCAGTACCACCAAATATTTGTACCGCCTCGTCAACAACATAATCCAAAGTTTCAGAACCCAGCACTTTCAAAAGTGCACATTCAATACTGTATTCTTCAGCCGCTTTTAGTTTAGCTTGTGGTTTGGTTAAACCTTTTTCCACAAGGTCATTAATTTTATCTTGTATTAAATCAGAAACACGATACGTAGCACTATCTGTAGCAAAAGTTTTAATAGCCATTTCAGCTAACTTATGTTGTATAGCTCCAAAACTGCTGATAGGTACTCCAAACTGATGACGTTCATTTGCATAATTAGCAGCAACGTCTATACTGCGTTTGCAGCCTCCCATTACAAGAGCACATAGCTTATATCTACCAATGTTTAATACGTTAAAGGCAATTTTATGGCCTTTACCAATTTCACCCAGTAAGTTTTCTTTTGGTATTCTAACATTTTCAAAAAATACTTGTCTTGTACTACTCCCTTTAATTCCTAGTTTTTCTTCCTCATCACCTAGTGACAAACCTTCCGTTCCTTTTTCTACTATAAATGCAGTGAATTTATCTCCATCAACCTGAGCAAAAACAATAAATACATCCGCAAATCCTGCATTTGTAATCCACATTTTTTGGCCATTTAGAACCCATTCATCACCATCCAAAACTGCTTTTGTTTTTGCTGCAAGTGCGTCACTACCACTATCTGGCTCGGTTAAACAATAAGCTGCTTTTAATTGGCCACTGCCTAAACCCGGCAAATACTTTTTCTTATGAGCTTCAGTTCCATAATACAGAATAGGTAAAGTACCAATACCTGTGTGTGCCGCAATAGCAACACTAAAACTTTGACATTTACCCAATTCTTCTGTTAGAACAGTTTCTGTATTAAAGTCTACGGCCATACCTCCATACTCAGCAGGTAATGCTGAGCTTAATAGTCCTAATTCTCCCGCCTTTTCCATTAGTTGCGGAATTAGATCTGGGTTTTCAAGTTGCTTGTCAATTTTTGCTCGTAAAGGGTTTACTTCTTTTTCAAGGAAATCAGAGGTCATGTCCCTGAACATTTGTTGTTCCTCATTTATTTCCTCAGGAATAAAAGTTTCGTGAGACTCTTGATGTTTGATAAGGAATTCCCCCCCTTTTAGATTATTCTTACTCATATCTTTTTTAGTATTAAGATGTTGAGATGAGTTCGCCTTATTAAGAGACTCATACACAACTCCTCTATTGTATTTTCTTTATTCTTTTAAATGTTTAATCAAGATATGAATGGCTCACAAAGCTTTCTCGCATCTCAATACTTACTACTCTTTTTCTCCTATAATCTCTCCAAAATTGCAGCTATACCTTGGCCACCTCCAATACAAGCGGTAACCATACCGTATTTTTGGTTTCTAAGTTTCATTTCTTCCAATATTTGTACAGTCAACTTTGCTCCTGTACAACCTAAAGGGTGACCTAAACTAATGGCTCCTCCGTTTACATTTACAATGTCTGGATCCAATTCTAAACCTCTCATCACTGCCAAACTTTGAGAAGCAAATGCCTCATTCAATTCAATTTGGTCTATATTATTAAGTTTTAATCCTGCTTTATCAAGAGCTTTAGGCACTGCCTCCATTGGTCCAATTCCCATGTATCTTGGACTTACTCCTACAGACACACTGCTTACAAGTCGGGCCTTGGGTTCTAATCCCAAATCTTTTACCATCTTTTCGCTCATTACAAGCACAAAGCTCGCTCCATCACTTGTTTGTGAACTATTACCTGCTGTTACTGTTCCTCCATTTTTAAATGCCGGTCTTAATCTGCCTAAAGCTTCTAAATTTGTATCAGCTCTTGGACCTTCATCTGTATCAACTACATAATTAGATTTAACTCTTTTATTGGTTATTGGATCAAAAGACACTTGCTCCACTTCAAAAGGAACTATTTGATTCTTAAACTTTCCATTGGCTAAAGCTTTTAGAGCTTTTTGGTGGGATCCAAATGCAAATTTGTCTTGATCTTCACGACTAATATTGTATTTAACTGCTACTTCCTCTGCAGTAAGCCCCATACCTAAAAAATAGTCAGGATGCTCAGCAGCTATAGTATAGTTTGGTACGGTTTTATAACCTACAGTTGGCACCAAACTCATACTCTCAGTTCCACCAGCAATGATACAATCTGCTAAACCTGCTTTTATTTTGGCTACTGCTATAGAAATTGTTTCTATTCCACTCCCACAGTATCTGTTTACCGACACCCCTGGAACCTCTTGTGGCAGCTTGCTTCTAACTCCCACCCAACGCCCCATTTGAAGGCCTTGCTCCGCCTCAGGCACAGCATTACCTACAATAATGTCTTCAACAACACTTGGGTCAAAGCCAGGTGTATTATCCAATAAGTGGTCAATAACCGCTGCTCCTAAATCAACAGGACTGGTAAATCTAAATCCACCTCTTCCGGCTTTTCCTACCGCTGTTCTATATCCGTTTACTATGTATGCTTCTTGCATAAGTTTTATTGTTTAATTGTTAATGTATAATTGAGATGTAAGAAGTGAGATATTGGACGTTAGATTCTTTTTCTTCAGTCTCATTTCTCATATCTAAAGTCTAGTTTCTTAGCGGTTTACCTGTTTTTAAAATATGTTGTATTCTTTCTAAAGTTTTTCGTTCACCTAAAAGGCTCAAAAATGCCTCGCGTTCTAAGTTTAAGAGATATTGTTCAGTTACTTTAGTAGGTTGAGTTAAATCACCTCCTGCCATAACAAATGCTAATTTTTTACCGATTTTCATATCATGTTCACTAGCATAATTACTTACTCCAAAAGCTTCAACTCCGGCATAAAGCCCTCCTAATGCTGTCCGTCCTAACACCAAAATATCATCTCGTTGTGGTTTTTGAACATACCCATCATTATGCAGTTCAAGAACTTTTCGTTTTGCTTCTGAAAGAACCCGAGCTCCATTCACAACTACTTCATCTTTGTCATGATGCATAACGCCATTTTCAAATGCCTCGTGAGCAGATGTTGCAACTTTGGCAGTTGCAATGTTTTGGAACCTTTCTATTAGTTTAGGTAATTGTGGATCACCATTATAGAAACTATCGCTTGTTCTTAATACAAATTCTTTTGTGCCACCACCACCAGGAATTAATCCGGCACCTGCCTCTACTAATCCAATATAGGTTTCCGCAGATGCAACTGCAGAATCTGCGTGTAACGTCAGTTCGCATCCTCCACCTAGCGTTAAACCGTGAGGAGCAACAACACAAGGTATTGCACTATACCTTAATCTCATTACCGTTTTTTGGAAGTATCTAATGACCATACTTAGCTCATCAAATTCTTGCTCAATAGCTAACATTAGCATCATTGCCAAGTTTGCTCCAGCAGAAAAATTTGGTGCATCATTACCAATAACTAGTCCTTTCCAACCTTGTGTTTCTGCTATATCAATTGATTTATTGATGGCTGATAAAGTCCCGCTTCCTATGGCATTCATCTTAGAATGAAACTCGAGGCATAAAACCCCATCTCCAATATCGTGTAGTGTTGCTTCTTTGTTTTGATAAACTGGCTCTGGTGTTCTAAAATTATCTAGAATAATAAACGATTCTGTGCCTGGAATTACCTCATACTCACCCTTAGAAATGTTATAGAACATTCGACTTCCATTTTCTGACTTATAAAAAGAATTATTTCCTTTTGCTTTAAAGTCTAAAATCCATTGTGGAACCTCATATCCTGCCTTTTCTATATTTCTTAGAACATTATCAAAACCAATTAAGTCCCAAGTTTCAAAAGGACCAACATCCCATCCAAATCCAGCTCTAAGTGCATCATCTATTTGGTATAACTCGTCCGCAATCTCAGGAATTCTGTTACTTGAATAAGCGGCAATAGCAGTAATTACATCTACATAAAAATCTGCAGCTGCATCTCCTCCATCGTATAAAATGCCTAATTTACTTTTTAGTCTATTCGCTTTTTTAGCTTTACCAATACTCTCAAATCTTGACTTATTCTTAGGACCGTACTCCATTGAGCTCAAGTCCAAGGCTTCGATTACTCTTTTACCATTGGCATCTTTAGATTTTTTATAGAACCCTTGTTTGGTTTTATCTCCTAACCAATTATTGTTTAGCATTGTTTCCAAAAATGAAGGAATGGTGAACCACTCTTTCATTTCATCGTTTGGACAATTCTGACCAACACCATTAGCCACCTTAACCAATGTATCTAAACCAACTAAATCAGAGGTTCTAAAAGTTGCAGACTTTGGTCGTCCTGAAACCGGACCTGTAACAGAATCAACATCCCCAATACTCAAGTTATGCTTTTGCATCATTTTAAATATTGCCATTATGCTAAAAACTCCAATTCTATTTGCAATAAATGCTGGTGTATCTTTAGCCTTTACGGTAGTCTTGCCCAAGTACAAGTCTCCATAATGCAAAAAGAAATCAACAATTTCTGGTTTAGTTCTACTTGAAGGGATAATCTCTAACAACTTTAAATATCTTGGCGGATTAAAAAAGTGTGTGCCACAAAAATGAGACGCAAAATCCTCACTTCTTCCATCTAGCATCATTTCTATTGGAATACCCGAAGTGTTACTGGTTATTAAACTACCTGGCTTTCTATGCTCTTCAACTTTATCAAATAGCGACTTTTTAAGATCTAACCTTTCTATAATTACTTCAATTACCCAATCACAATCTTTAATTTTTTGTAAATCATCATCAAAGTTTCCAGTCTTTATTCTGTTTACAAATTTCTTACTGTAAATAGGACTAGGGTTACTCTTTAAAGCTGCCTTTAAAGCCGCTTCTGCTATCCGAGCATCAAGGTCTTCTTCCATTTCCTTTGACTTTGGAAAGTTCTTTAAATCAAGGAGTAGTACTTCTAATCCAATATTTGCAAAATGACAAGCAATTCTGCTTCCCATTACACCTGAACCTAAAACGGCAACCTTTCTTATTTTTCTTTTATTATTTGACACCATCCTTTTCGCTGTCTAGATTATTAATTTGATTTTTAAAAATATTTTTCATTTTATTCAAGGTCCTTGTTAAATAATTAGGATCATTTAACAACCTCATTAATATTACTGCTCCTTCTATTTCAGCAACTGTAACTTCAGCGATAGTCCTTGATTCTTCTTCATTGTAAACGTGAGAAAATAAATGAGTTAGTGCTAAAACCCATTCATTAAAAAAAGATCTGATTACCGTACCAAACTTAGGGTTTGTATTTAGTGTTTCTAAGCCGATATTTACAAAGAAATCCCCTCCTTCTTCGTGGGTGTATATTTCTTGAGCTCTGCTTGTAATTTCCTCAACCTTGTTACTTAGCGATAATGTTTCATCGTACACCTTACTAAATACTTTATTAACATAATACTCCTTCAGAGCACTTAGCACTTCAAGCATTAACGACTCTTTACTGTCAATGTAGTGGTAAAAACTTCCTTTTAACAAACCATTAGCAGCAGCCAAATCATTCATAGAAGTACCGTTATATCCCTTTGATTTAAATACAGAAAGAGAATTTCGTAACAGTGTTTTTCTATCTAATTTCGGTTTCGCCATTTTTGGATTGCATCAAAATTACACATTTTATTTAATATACCAAACGGTCGGTAGATTATATTGATGAAGTAAACATAATACAGTAGAATCTCTGTCGTTATTAATCAATTGACAATGTTAAAAATGAAAATTATAATCACTGCTCTTCTTGTAATTACAAACATTTTACTTCCGCAAAATTGCCAAGTTTTAAGAAAAGCCTTTACTTTATATCAATTCTAAATGAAGGAACTCTAGTTCAGTATAGGGTTCCAACTGAATCAAAAACTAAATACTCAAAGCGTATTTATCAGGTAATAGACTACTGATTAAAGCAAATTAAAGTGCTCAGTTGGCCCAGACACTCATTGTCTGATCTTTTGTGGACATCTGCAATAGGGACTTATGCTGAATTTTCAAGAGTTCCAGCCTACGAAGATGATCAGTTTAGCTTCTCACTTAGTCTTAAAGAAATATTAGATAAAGTTGAGTATGAAGAAACCATTGGAATTGACGACATTGAAAACGACGATTTTAGGACGATACAGATTAAAGAAAAATTTCAATTCTTTGATATTATCAAATTCCCAATTATGGAAGATTGAGTTTTTGATCATCAGCACGGTGACTTAAAACCAAGAATTATTGGGATAGCACCGGTTTTTAACATCAAGTCTCAAACTGGTTACAACATAGGAAAAAGTGAACTTTTTTGGATTAAAATAGATGACATTAGACTACTTTTTGCTAAATATGAAATCTTTAATTCACACAATGACGCAGCGAGGTTAAGCCTAGATCATTGGATAAACATGCGGCACTTTGACAGCTATATAGTGAAAGAAAGGAACGTTTAAGACTTTGACATTGCTCAATTAGAAGAATTTAGAGATAATGGTGTCGGAGCTTTATTGCAAAGTGATAAAATCAAAAACGACCTTTTTGTTGTTGAACATGATTTTTGGGAGTTTTAGTAAGTTTACTCAAAAATTATACTTGGTTCTACTACATCCCATCATAAATTCTATCAACTTGCTTACCTTTGCACTTTATTATTTATATGGCATATTTTTTTACATCAGAATCCGTTTCAGAAGGTCATCCAGATAAAGTAGCCGATCAAATATCAGACGCTTTGATAGACCACTTTTTAGCCTTTGACCCAGAAAGCAAAGTTGCTTGTGAAACCCTTGTAACTACTGGTCAAGTTGTACTTGCTGGTGAAGTAAAATCACAAACCTATTTAGATGTGCAGAAAATAGCTCGAGAAACTATAAACAAAATTGGTTACACCAAAGGAGAATATATGTTTGATGGAAATTCTTGCGGAGTGCTTTCTGCAATTCACGAGCAATCTCCAGATATTAATCAAGGTGTTGATAGAAAGAAAAAAGAAGAACAGGGAGCTGGAGATCAAGGAATGATGTTTGGGTATGCAACCAATGAAACTGAAAGCTACATGCCGCTTCCTTTGGAACTTTCTCACATGCTACTAAAAGAGTTAGCTGAATTAAGACGTGAGAATAACGAAATAAAATACCTAAGACCTGATTCTAAATCTCAAGTAACAATTAAGTATGATGAAGCTAATAAACCAATAGCTATTGATGCTATTGTTATCTCGACTCAACATGATGACTTTGATTCTGAACCAAACATGTTGACTAAAATTAAAAAGGATTTAGTTGAAATATTAATTCCTAGAGTAAAAGCACAACTACCTTCTAACATCCAAGCCTTGTTTACGGATGACATAACATACCATATAAACCCTACAGGAATATTCGTAATAGGGGGGCCACATGGAGATACTGGGCTTACTGGTAGAAAAATAATTGTTGATACGTATGGAGGTAAAGGTGCACACGGTGGTGGTGCATTTTCTGGTAAAGATCCCAGTAAAGTTGACAGAAGTGCAGCTTACGCTACAAGACATATTGCTAAAAACTTAGTGGCTGCTGGTGCGTGCGATGAAGCACTAGTACAGGTGGCTTATGCCATTGGTGTTGCAGAACCCGTTGGCCTTTATATAAACACATATGGAACTTCAAAACTTTCAATCTCAGATGGCGAAATAGCAGATGCCATTTCAAAAATGTCAAGATTTGATATGCGACCATATTTTATAGAACAACGATTTAAACTAAGAACACCAATATATTCTGAAACTGCTGCATATGGGCATATGGGAAGGAAATCTGAAAACGTTACCAAAACATTTGTTGATGGAAGCGGATTAAGCAAAGATGTAACAGTTAAATTATTCCCTTGGGAAGACCTAGACGGAGTGATGGAAATTAAAGAAAAATTTTCTTTATAGTACAGTCTTATTTTAGACTTTAAAACTACTGTAGACAATAAACTACTTTTGATGAATAAAAAATAAACTATGTGTGGAATAGTTGCTTACTACGGACCAAATCAAGCATACGACTTTTTGCTTAAAGGGCTGCAACGACTTGAGTATAGAGGTTATGACAGTGCCGGAATTGCTTTGTTAAATAGTGATTTAAGAATTTATAAAAATAAAGGAAAGGTTGCAGAACTGCAAGAAATAACAAAAGGTCAAAACACTGAAGGTTCCAGAGGTATTGGACATACAAGATGGGCAACTCACGGTGAACCAAATACAGTAAACGCTCATCCACATCTTTCTCAAAGTGGCAATATTGCTTTGATACACAATGGCATTATTGAAAACTATGCCACTATAAAGAAAGCTCTTATACAACGTGGACATAAGTTTGAGAGTGACACAGACACTGAGGTATTAACTCACCTAATTGAAGAAATTAAAGTTCAAGAAGATGTTGACTTACTTGAAGCCGTTAGATTAGCTTTAAACGAGGTTGTTGGAGCTTATGCCATTGTAATTTTGAGTAAGAACGACCCAGACACCTTAATAGCAGCAAGAAAAGGCAGTCCGTTAGTTGTTGGTATTAGTGACAACGAAGGTGAATTTTTCTTAGCAAGTGACGCAACACCTATTGTTGAATACACTAAAAAAGTAACTTACCTTGACGATAATGAGATAGTGTCAATTCACCGTGGTGAAATGACCATCAAAACAATAGATAATGTTGAGAAATCACCTTATATCCACGAGCTCGAAATAAGCTTAGACGCTCTTGAAAAAGGCGGATATGAGCACTTTATGCTTAAAGAGATTTTTGAGCAGCCTAAGTCTATTTATGACTCCATGAGGGGCAGGTTTGATAAAAAAAACTTGACTTTTGCTATGCGGAGCTTAACCGAATATGCTTCTAAAATTAGAAATCTTGATAGAATAATTATTGTGGCATGCGGTACATCTTGGCACGCTGGGCTTGTTGGAGAATACCTACTTGAAGAGTTTGGTAGAATACCCGTTGAAGTAGAATATGCTTCTGAATTTAGATACAGAAACCCCGTTATTACAGAAGACGATTTGATAATAGCTATTTCACAAAGTGGTGAAACGGCAGACACTCTTGCCGCTTTGGAAATGGCCAAAGAACAAGGTGCAACAATTTATGGAATTTGTAACGTAGTTGGTTCAAGTATACCAAGAATTTCAGATGCTGGGGCATATACACATGCAGGACCAGAAATAGGGGTAGCATCTACCAAAGCATTTACAGCACAAGTAACTGTTCTTACTTTATTGGCACTAGGCATTGCGGAAATAAGAGGAACTGTTAAACGTGAGAGATTACGTGAAATGTTTGCTGAACTAGAGACGATACCAGGGAAAGTTAAAGATCTTTTAGAAAGATGTCACGACAAATGCAAAGAGATTTCTGAAATATATCAAAACTCTGAAAACTGCTTGTATTTAGGCCGAGGATATAATTTCCCTGTTGCATTGGAGGGAGCTTTAAAATTAAAAGAGATATCATATATACACGCAGAGGGCTATCCCGCTGCAGAAATGAAGCACGGACCAATTGCTTTGATTGACGAAAATATGCCGGTAATTGTTATTGCAACAAAACGCAACTATTACGAAAAAGTATTATCTAATATCCAAGAAGTAAAAGCAAGAAAAGGACAGATAATAGCAATAGTGACTGAAGGAGATGAGAAAGTTAAGGAAATTGCTGATCACTATATTGAAATTCCTGACACAGAAGACTCACTTACTCCTCTTCTAGCAACTATTCCACTTCAACTACTTTCATATTATATAGCGGTGTTAAGAGGGTGTAATGTAGACCAACCTAGAAATCTTGCAAAATCTGTAACTGTGGAATAATAGTACACATTATTGTACGGTTTTAGCGTGTAGTTTTTACGCACTGAAATACTGTAACAAGCTGTTTTATTGGAAGTTAAAACATTTATCTTCAAATAGGAACATAATTTGGAACTCTTAAATAAATTGAAAGGAGGATTCCAATATGAAAAAAACATTTACATTATTATTAGTAGTATTAATATCAAATCTTGCATTTGTAAATTCAGCTACAGCGTCAAAACTTATCCTTAAAACTAATGCATATAAAGCATCTGTTTTTATAAATGGAGAAGTGTTTAAAAACCCAAGTGGCCATTTTGAAATAAATCACTTACAACCAGGGAATCATTTCTTGAAAGTAACTGAAAAACGTGGCGGACAGCATTATCATAATCATACAGATGATTATAGGGGGTATAATAGACACCACTCACGTAACCGAGTTTTGCTATTTAAAGGCAAAATTTTTATCCCTGAAAGAAGTATAGTTTATGCTCGAATTTCAAGAAGAGGACGTTTAATTATTGATGAGGTTATTCCAATAAGAAAAAGAAGAAACCATCAAAGAGGTGATTTTAGAAATAGTGGAGATTATAATCGAGACTATAGATATCAAAATCAAAGAGAGTATAGAAATAGACGTGGTTACACTTCTTCTATAAACATAGCTCTAAAGATGATAACAAACGCTTCTTTTGAAAGTGACAGGAAAGCCATAGCCCGTCAATTTATAACTTCAAACACTGTTTATAGTCAAGATGTTTTAGACATTATTACTCGAATGAATTTTGAGAGTTCTCGATTAGAAATTGCAAAATTTGCGTATAGACAAACTGCTGATCCGGAAAACTATTTTTTAGTCAACAAGGGGTTTAACTATAGCAGTAGCATTAAATCGCTCAATAGGTTTATTAGATAAGATTAAAAGGTTGCTTCGGCAACCTTTTTACTTGAAAATTCTTAGCATATCACTTTCTTTTATTGGTTTGGTGATATAATCAATGATGTGTTCGTGCTTTTTAGCTTTTTCCACATCAACTGGATTTATTGAAGAACTAATCATATAAATGCTAATTTTATTCTGTTTATCCGAAGCCAAATTCGCATATAGGTCTAAGAAGTCCCAACCATCAACAATGGGCATATTGATGTCTAATAATAAAACATTCGGTACATCATTTAAGGAAGCAGCTTCCAAATAATCGAATATTTCTTCACCATCGTTAAATATTTTCACGTCTTTGGCAAGACCCATTTTCTCTAATTTCACTTTGGTTGTAAATTGAAAAATATCATCGTCATCTACTATAGCAACTAATTCAATCATCTATTATTTTTTTAGGTAACTTAATAATGAAGGTACATCCTTTTAATGGTTCGCTTTCTACACTTATTGACCCACCCATAGCCTCAACTTGAGCCCTTGTAATAAATAGCCCTAAACCCCTTGAGTCCTTCTTTCTGTGAAATGTTTTACGCAAGCCAAATATTTTATTTCCAAATTTGTTAAGATTAATACCCAGTCCATTATCCTTAAATATAATTTCTAACCAATCACCATTAAGTTCTGCTGATATTTTAATTATTGGGGCTATATCTTCTTTTGAATATTTAAGAGCATTTGACATTAAGTTAAGAATTATACTTTCAACATATGTTTTAGATGCTAAAATTGTCTGCAGCTGTTCTAAGTTTACAATAACTTTTGCTTTCTTGGCTTTAAATACTTCACTTAGGCTGTCCTTCGTTTTGTCTATTACTTTTTGCAATGAAACTGATACAATTTCTTGTGAGATTTCATTTTTAATTTTAACTACTTCAGCCAAGTCATTTATAGTATCCATAAGGTCGATAGATACTACATCTAATTTGGTCAATAATAAATTAAAGTTTTCTGCTGTTGGATCTGATTGATAAAAATCCAACAAGGCTCTAATGTTTCCGGCAGGTGAGCGTAAATTATGAGAAGCAATATATGCAAATTCTTGTAGTTGATTTGTTTGATTTTCTAATCTATGGTTTACATCAACTAGCTCATTATTAGCTTCTTGTATCTTTTGTTTTTCTAAGGTTAACAAATGTTCGGCTTTCTTTCTCTCTGTGATATCTACTACACTTGTTCTTATAATGGATCTGTTTTTAAATGGCAATCTAACCAACCTTACTTCACAAGGTATAAGCTTTCCATCTTTTCTTCTAGCAATCCATTCATACACAACATTTTTTCCTTTAAGAGCTTGCTGCATATAATCTCCTGCCAATTCTTTACTGTTTCTGCCATTTGCTTGGTTAATAGGGCTTAATTCACCTAAATGCTGGTCTAACAACTCATTATGTTCGTAGCCAAACAAAATTTCGGCACTTTTATTTGTATCTATATAAAGCTTAGAATCAAAATCTAAGAGCATCAAAGCCTCAGATGCGTTTTCAACAATAACTCTAAAACGCTTTTCACTTTCTTCTAATTCTTTAAGATTTCTTATCTCTTTTGTAATATCTTGAAAGGTTACAACCGCTTCATTAAATCCTTCATGTTCATCGTATAAACCTCTTACAAAACAAATAGTATCTACTTTATTACCCCCCTTTGTGTTTAGTACTAAGTTTAGATCAAAATATTCGTAGTTTCTGCTAACTAAGCCTACCATTAAGTCAATAAGGTCATTTCGGTCTTCTTCAAATAGATATTTCTTTAGATCGTCTTTATTCAACAACCTTTGGTCTATTTCAATTAACTTATTGAATGCTTTGTTTTTATTAATAATATTTAAATCTTGATCAACTACAATTATTCCGGAATAGTTGTTTTCAAAGATTGACTTGTAACGCAACTCAGACTTAGATAAGCGTTGTTCTTTATCCAGGCGTTCTGTTATGTCTGTAGAAACAATTAGAATTTCATTAAACTCACCTTTTTCGTTAAAAAGAGGTGATTTAGTTGTTTTAAACCAAAAAAGAGTACCATATCTATCTGTATATGGCTCCAATGGGATGTGTTTCTTTTGGCCAGTTTCAAATACCTGTAAATCCGCATTGATTATCTGATCCGGATTTAAAAACAAACCAATTTCTATATCATTCTTGCCAATAATTAATTCTGCGGGCATTCCAAGTAAATCACAAAATGATTGATTTGCCATAGTATACTTGCCAGCCCTATCTTTAGCTGAAATTAGAAGAGGTACTTCAGCAACAATGTGCTTATAAATATCAGAAGTTATCGCAGATTCATAATCTTCACTTCCTACAGCTATACCAAAGAAATTTTTAATTCTTTGCAAAAAGTTTACTTTATGAGCAGGCGAATTAAGAGAGTACATAAATAGCTACAAACACAAATCTACATCAATAATATTAAAGGCTGGTCAGTTTCCTTTTAGTAAATTTAGGAGTAAACTTGCAGTTCAACAAAAACAAGCAATTGCAAGCTAAAACTATCACTCCAAATAAGGCATTACTGCTTAAAGCCCTAAAAGACATATTTAATGCTCGAGCAATGGCAGATATTTATGATGAAAATAGAACCATAACATCATATGTTCATTCTACTTCAAGAGGTCATGAATCGGTTCAGCTAGCTATGGCGTATAACCTTAAATCTACGGATTGGGTCGCTCCATACTACAGAGATGAATCTTTATTGCTTGGAATTGGGATGCAACCATATGAACTAATGTTGCAACTTTTAGCCAAAAAAGACGACCCATTTTCCGGCGGTAGAACCTATTATTCTCACCCCTCTTTATTGGATTCTGACAAACCTAATATGGCTCATCAGAGCAGTGCAACAGGTATGCAAGCTATACCTACAACAGGAATTGCTCACGGTTTGCAATATTTAAAAAACAATAAACTTATCGACCCAGAAAGTGATGATAATATAGTTGTTTGTTCAATAGGAGATGGATCTATGACAGAAGGCGAGGTTTCTGAAGCCTTGCAAATGGCTGTTTTACATCAGCTTCCAATAATCTATTTTGTTCAAGATAATGATTGGGGGATTTCTGCAAGTGGAGATGAAATGCGAGCTATGGATGCGTACGAGTTTGGTGCTGGATTTAAAGGATTAAAAAGAAAAAGAATTAACGGTAGTGATTTTGAAGAATGCTACAAAGAAATTGGTAAATCCATAAAATGGGTAAGAAAAAACCAAAAACCAATGCTAATTCATGCAAAAGTTCCGTTGCTGGGGCATCACACCTCGGGTGTAAGAAAAGAGTGGTACAGAGATGATTTAGAAGAACATCAGAAAGTCGACCCGCTTGCTTTCTTAACTAAATCTGCACTAAATATTGGAATAACTGAGCAAGAAATTAATGATATAAAAGATGAAGCAATAGCTTTTATAGCTGCACAATTTAAAGATGCAGTCAATGCCCCAGATCCAGATTTAGATAGTGTACAACATCACATACTTGCTCCTACTCCAATTACTGAAGAAGGAGGTAATAGATCTCCTTCAGGCTCTGAAAAAATAATTATGGTGGATGCAGCTTTGCACGCCGTAGATGAGATATTGGCTAAACATCCAGAAGCCTTGCTTTATGGTCAAGATGTTGGGATTAGGCTAGGTGGCGTGTTTCGTGAGGCCGCAACATTAGCTCAAAAACATGGTACACACAGAGTATTTAATACCCCTATTCAAGAAGCATACATAATTGGTTCTACTGCAGGTATGAGTGCCGTTGGTTTAAAACCAATAGTTGAAGTTCAATTTGCTGATTACATTTGGCCAGGTGTTAACCAATTGGTTACTGAATTGAGTAAAAGCACTTATTTATCTGGGGGAAAATTCCCAGTTCAATCGGTTATAAGAATACCTACAGGTGCATACGGAGGAGGAGGTCCTTATCATAGTGGCACTAATGAGTCTTCCATACTTCCTATCAAAGGAATAAAGGTGGTTTATCCAAGCAATGCAGCAGACATGAAAGGATTAATGAAATCTGCTTTTTATGATCCTAATCCTGTTGTTATGTTTGAACATAAAGGTATTTATTGGAGTAAAGTACCAGGAACAGAGGATGCCAAATCTATTGAACCCAATGAAGACTACATAATACCTCTCGGAAAAGCTAGAACGCACTTAGAAGCTTCTCTCGAAATGATTGAAAATGGCGAAAGTATTTCTATAATAACATACGGAATGGGTATTTGGTGGGCGTCAAATGCGGCCAAAAAGTTCAAAAATCAAGTAGAGATTGTTGATTTAAGAACGCTAAATCCTTGTGATGATGAAGCTATTTTTAAATCTGTTAAAAAACACAATAAGGTAATTGTACTTACAGAGGAAACCCTAAATAACTCTTTCGCACAAGCAATTGCAGGTCGAATACAACAAGAATGTTTCCGGTTTTTAGATGCTCCTGTAAAATGCATTGGCTCGCTCGATGTACCTGCCATTCCACTTAATAAAGAGCTTGAGAAAGTAATTCTGCCAAACGAAGATAAGGTTGCTGCAGCAATAGAAACTCTACTTAACTACTAATGAAAAAAATAAAAGTTGGTGGTGTTCCTGAGCATTTTAATTATCCGTGGCATTATGGAATTGAAAACCACTATTTCTCAAAGGAAAACATTAACATTGATTGGCAAGATATAAAAGGTGGTAGTGGAGCTATGTGCAAAATGCTTGAAAATGACGAATTAGATTTAGCTCTAGTTCTAACCGAAGGTATTGTAAAACATATACATAGTGGTAGTAAAGCTAAAATTGTTCAACAATATGTAAAATCTCCACTAATTTGGGGAGTACATTGTTCCAACCATTTTTATAAACAACAAAAATCATTTGAGCAAGCAAATTTTGCTAGAAGCAGGGTTGGAAGTGGAAGCCATATAATGGCATTTGTGCATGCAGAACAAAACAATTACAGATTGGAAGAAGAAAACTTTATAACGGTTGGTAATATTGATGGTGCTGTAGAGGGTTTTAATAACAAAAGTGCCGATCTTCTGTTGTGGGAAAAATTTATGACACAGCCATTGATAGATGCTGGTAAAATGCGAAGAATAGGTGAGTGCATAAGTCCTTGGCCTTGTTTTGTACTAGTGGCTTCAGAAAAATTTATATCTGAAAACAATAAATATATTACCCCAATTAGCGAAACTATAATTATGGCTGCCGAAACAGTGATGAAAAAGCAAAATACTGTTAAGGAAATTTCAGAAAGATATAAACTAGAGTTAAATCAAGTTGAGCAGTGGTATTCTATAGTTGAATGGCAAACAAGCGACTGGATCAGTTCTAAGATGCTAAATAATGTAGTTACCACCCTTACTAGAGTAGGTTTATTACAAGAGCAACTAAAGCCAGAGAATATGTGTCTTAAAAACGCAAAATTATACTAGATTAGAATTCAAACCTTGCATTAAATTCTAACATTGGCTTATATCCTTCAGTAACATATTCTTCAAGGCTTGAATCCCAATTAAATTCTTCGATAAAGAAAGCTGTTGCCTCAATTTTTATATTTTCCGTTATACCCAATCCTGCACTGGCAATGAAACCCGTATTTCCGTTATGAAAAACGCCTAGGCCCAAAGAATGCCTCTGGTTAATTTCTGCAATATTCTGAAATCCCACATAATCTACCCCACCAAAATCTGGATTACCAAATTGCAAAGAGTGGCTTAACTTAAGATTTTCATTCGCCTCCCATTCATACAATATATTAATGTTAGATTGTAGGCCATATTTACCCGAAACTTCCGTAGAAACTACAGTTGTATCTTGAAGATTAAAATTACCATTCGAATCTTCCTCCCATATTCCCCTTGGAAAATCAATTACTTCAGGCTTGTTTAGCTTACTAAAACCCATTCCTAGTGTAAACCCACTGTATGAATATGCAATTCCTAACCCAAGATCAATTCCCGATGCAATGGAATCTTGAAGTACAAACTTATTTGGAGAAAGAACTTTGTTAAACTCGTTTGTCTTTACCAAATCAGAATAGGTACCAACATCGCCACCAATTATTAAATAATTACCGGCATCCATCTCTAATCTATAGGAAGCATAAAACTTGTATGCTGAATAACTACTGAGTCGATTTTCAACCTTAGTTCCATTTACACCCAATCTAAAATCATCATTAAGTTTAAATTCTGCTACCGCCAGATAGTTCATTGAGTTTTCGTCTTGAACAAAAGGATTTATTAACCCTGAAACACTAATAACACCTTTCTCCATTTCATAATTCTGTAAGGCTGGATTTAAGAATCCTAGCGGTTTATTCATACTAACCACATTTATTTGAGCCAAAGCATTTACAGATATAAAAGTAAGTAGTATAACAATTATAAGGTTTTTCATTTTTTATTTTTAACAGCTAGTTTCTTTAAGATTTTCTAGCATATTTTTAACGAGTTTTTCTAAGTTGTATTTCTCTTTCCAGCCCCAATGTCCTCGAGCTATTTCATCGTCAATGCTCTGCGGCCAGCTATCTGCAATTTTCTGTCTTGGGTCATCTTTATAAGAAATGGTAAAATCAGGAATATGTTTCCTTATTTCTATAGATAATTCTTCTGGATTAAAGGATACTCCAGCAATATTATAGCTGCTTCTTAATTTAATTTGTTCTGCAGGTGCCTCTGTAATTTTAATAGTTGCTCTAACTGCATCTTCCATATGCATCATCGGCAATGTGGTTTCGGCATTTAAAAAACTTTCATAGGTGCAAGTTTTTAAAGCTTGATGAAAAATATCTACCGCATAATCTGTAGTTCCTCCACCAGGTAAAGATTTCCATCCAATTAAACCGGGGTAACGAATACTCCTAACATCTAAACCGTATCTATTATGATAGTACTCACAATACCTTTCGCCAGTTAGCTTAGTAATACCATAAATGGTATTCGGTTCTAATATTGTGCTTTGCGGAGTACAAACTTTAGGTGTAGTTGGGCCAAAAACAGCAATGGAACTTGGCCAAAAAATTCGTTTAATATTATACTCTAAACAAGCATCGAAAATGTTAAAAGTACCATCCATATTTAACTCCCAACCAAATTTAGGTTTTGCTTCTGCAGTTGCAGAAAGAAGGGCCGCTAAATGATAAACAATTGTAGGCTTGTGCTTTGCAAAAACGTTTGCTATTTGACCTTTATCAAGAACGTTTAAAATTTCAAATTCTGAGTTTTTAAATACTTCTTTGTCCGAAGTTCTAATGTCACTTGCAACTACAGATTTAGACCCAAATATAGATTGCAAGTTTTCAACTAGTTCTGTTCCTACTTGTCCGCAAGCACCTATAATAAGTATTTTCTCTGCCATCTTTTAACGGGCTGCAAAAGTAGTAATTCCAAATAAACTTAATGCCACTTCTTCACGCCTGCTTCTATACTAACTTTTAAATGGTTCTCTACCGGAGGAATTGGGCACGAGAAGTTTGGATTATATGCACAATATGGATTGTAGCAATAGTTGAAATCAACAATTGGGTGTATGGTATCTGCTAGATCAAAATCTAAATATCTACCGGCACCGTAGCTCTCATTACCATTGGTTAAGTCTTTAAACGGACAAAACAAACTCTCTGGATAATCTTTACTTTGATATAAAGTTAATTCCAAATCCTTATTATCTAACTTAAAACTCAGCTTTCCATACGGTGTATAAACCGGCAATCTATCTGTAGAAGTAGCCATTTCAAAAGATTCTCCTCCTTCTATTCTAATAAAGTTTGCCCTGATTCTAAATTTTTGATTTGGTGGAAAGAAATCTAATTTAGTAGATGTTGAAACGTCTTTCTTTTCTAAAACATCGTTAGCGCCTGAAGCATAAACAGCACTAACACTATCTTGATAATTACTAACCCTTTGCTCATAGCTGTTTTTTATTTGCTTCGAAGGTTCTTTTTTAGTTCTTTTAAATTTAGAAGAACTTGGTGTATTACAGGCAACAAATAATCCCATAAAAAGTATATACTTTTGTAATCTCATTATTTAAATGTTAAGAGTCTTCAAAAATAGCATTTTGTTTATGGCGTTAAGCATAGTTATGCTTCATTCAATGGTACCACACCACCATCATCAAGACTCTGAAAGTGCCCAAATCTATTTTGATTGTGTTGATATAGATTCACCAATTGACTTTCTCTCTTTTGTTTTTCATACAGATATTGGGTCAGAAAATCACTTTGAAGAATTTAATCTAGCCAGCAACCTACAACTTGTGCAAGATTTTGTTCTACCCCCATTTTTTAAGCTTGAAATACCGCTTGATATTGAGAGAAATACCCCGCAAAATACAATTGCAAATTCTAAAATAGATCAAGAGTATTATCTCTCTTCCTCCATTGCAAAAAGAGGACCTCCTTTGTCATAATTATTTTGCAGAACTCTAAGTGAAAGCTTAGACACTTTCCACTAAATTTTCAATTAAAATTACCAAATAAACAAACTTAAATGTTTGAAAAAATTATTCATTTTGCGTTAGCCAATAAGCTTATTATTGGTCTAGGCACAATATTTTTAGCAATAAACGGAATATACTTTGCCCAAGATATTCCATTAGATGCAGTGCCTGATATTACCAACAACCAAGTACAAATTGTTAGCACGTCACCCACTTTTGCTCCTCAGGAAGTAGAACAACTGATTACTTTTCCTTTGGAAGCAGCAATGACCAATCTTCCGTACGTAGAAGAAGTTAGATCAATTTCTAGATACGGATTGTCTGTAATAACTGTGGTATTTAAGGACCACTTAGATATATTAAAAGCACGGCAATATTGTAAGGAGCAATTGGATATTGCCAAAGGCGAGCTCCCCGATGGCATAGAGCCTGAATTGATGCCTATAACAACTGGATTAGGAGAAATATACCAATATGTTTTGACCGTTGATTCTGAATATAAAAACAAGTATAATAACAGCAATTTACGCACTATCCAAGATTGGATTGTTAAAAGGCAACTCAATGGCACAAAACAAATAATAGAAACCAGCAGTTTTGGAGGTAATCTAAAGCAATATGAGGTGTCTGTTAATCCCAAGCTATTGCAAGCAAAAAACATTCATCTAAAAGAACTCATAGAAGCCCTTAAAAAGAATAACGCTAACAGTGGAGGTAGTTATATTGAAAGGGGAAGCAACGCATTTTATATACGTACTGAAGGGAGGGCCAAAAACCTTGAAGACATTAAAAACACGTTAATTACCAATAAAAATGGGCAACCTATAACAGTCGGTAATGTAGCAACTATTAAAGAAGGGAGTGCGAAAAGATATGGTGCAATGACGATGGACGGAAAAGGTGAAGTTGTTGGTGGTATTACCTTAATGTTAAAAGGTGGTAACTCATCTGAAGCTTTAGATAACGTAAAAGAAAGAATGATGGACATTGAAAAAATTCTACCTGCTGGGATAGGAATATATCCGTATCTAGACAGAAGTAAACTAATAGGAAGAACAATAAATACAGTAAGTACAAACCTAATTGAGGGAGGGCTTATTGTGATTTTTGTATTGCTTTTACTTTTAGGAAATTTTAGAGCTGGTTTAATAGTAGCTTCTGTTATTCCTCTTTCTCTACTTTTTGCTATGATCTGTATGCGAATTTTTGGCATTTCTGCTAACCTAATGAGTCTTGGAGCAATAGATTTTGGAATAGTAGTAGATGGGGCAGTAATTATTGTTGAAAGTATTTTACATGTTTTAACTGTAGGCTATCTCGGTAAAAAAATTTCGCAGCAAGAAATGGACGGAGTTATTAAAACTTCTGCCAGTAAAATTTACAGATCTGCGGCGTTTGGAGTTCTAATAATCCTTTTGGTGTTTGTACCAATTTTAACCCTTGAGGGGATTGAAGGACGAACATTTAAACCAATGGCTCAAACTGTGAGCTTTGCAATTTTAGGTTCTCTTATACTATCTCTTACATACGTTCCAGTTATGGCTTCTTTGTTTTTAAAAAGAACCATTTCTTCTAAAAAAAACAAGGCTGAAGCTGCAATTGAAAAACTCAAGCTAGCATATGTTCCAACTTTACAAAAAGTGTTAAGCTTTCCAAAGCTTACTTTAGGAGTTGTTGCTATATTTTTTGGATTTTCAGTAATATTATTTGCAAAACTAGGGGCTGAATTTGTTCCAACTTTAGAGGAAGGAGACTTGGCAATGCAAATAAGTATTAAACCGGGCAGTTCCCTTCAAGAGTCGATCAATACTTGCTCTAAAGCAGAAAATATATTACTTGATAATTTTCCTGAAGTAGAACATGTTGTAAGCAAAATTGGTACGGCGGAAGTACCAACAGACCCAATGGCAATTGAAGATGCAGATGTAATGATCTTAATGAAAGATAAATCTGAATGGACCAGTGCATCAACTAGGGAGGAGCTTGTAGCTCTAATGAAAAATAAACTAGAAGTATTGTCTTGGGCAAGCATTGAATTAACCCAACCTATACAACTTAGATTTAACGAACTAATGACGGGAGCAAAGTCTGACATTTCTGTTAAGATTTTTGGAGAGAACCCATCAACCCTAAAAGCAAAAGGAGACGAAGCTGCAATATTGATAGAAGGAATTAATGGGGCCGCTGATGTTAAGGTAGACCAAACAGAAGGTTTGCAGCAACTAAATGTAAAAATAGACAGAAAAAAGGCGGCTCAGTTTGGAGTTAAGGTAGACGATATAAATACAGCAATTAGAACTGCATTTGCCGGAGAAGTAGTAGGTGACATTTTTGAAGAAGAACGCAAATTTGATTTGGTGGTTAGGTATCAAGAATCGTTTAGGGAAAATCTAAACCTAAATCTTATTTATGTTTCTGATGCTCAAGACAATTCCATTCCAGTATCTGCTGTAGCTGTTCTAGAACAAAAAGAAGGGCCAATGCTCATAAGTAGAAATCAAGCACAGAGGTTTATTAATATTGGTATAAATGTAAGAGAAAAAGACGTTGCAACACTAGTTTCTGAAATACACGATCAATTTGAGAGTAACCTAAATTTACCGGCAGGATATAGCATTAAATATGGTGGGCAATTTGAAAACCTAGAAAAAGCTACTGCAAGGTTATTGATTGCTGTTCCTGTTGCTCTTGCAATAATTTTTCTTCTTCTTTATATGGCTTTTGGAACTGTAAAGGATGCTCTTATAATTTTTATGGCCGTTCCATTATCGGCAATTGGCGGAATTTTAGCTTTGGTATTAAGAGATATGCCATTTAGTATATCCTCTGGAATAGGGTTTATTGCATTATTTGGTGTATCAGTGCTTAACGGCATTGTACTTATAAGTGCAATTAAGCAATCCAGTTTTACAGCCACTCTTTCTGCCAAAAAGCTCCTTATAAATGCTTGTACAACAAGATTAAGGCCGGTGTTAATTACTGCATTAGTAGCCGCTTTGGGCTTTATTCCTATGGCTCTTTCAACAGGAAGTGGAGCAGAGGTACAAAGACCGCTAGCAACCGTTGTAATTGGAGGGTTAATTTCAAGTACATTTTTAACACTTATAGTATTACCAACGCTTTATTATCTATTTAACAAGAAAACATGGCTAAAAATGGGGGCAATAGTATTGCTAGTGGGAGTAGGTTTATCCAATGTTAACGGGCAAAATATTCAGCTTGATAAAAACCAACAACCTGTTGCAACAGATTCTATTAATGGCTTTAATGAGCTATATAACATCGCTAAAGATAATAATTACCAAGTTCAATTAATTAAACTCCAAGTAGAGCAATCAAACTTAAGCTTAAAATCAAGCTTAGCATTAGAACAATTACAAGTAGTATATTCCGGGGGTCAAATGAACACTTCAGATTTTGATAATCAATTTAGTGTTAATCAGGACATTTCTCCCCTATTTAAACGGAATAGTTTAAACACGCTAAACAACACAAAAATTGCTGCTCTTCAACTCTTACATCAAAAGACTTTAGCATTGCTAAAAAAAGAATTGCTAGAAACTTATGTGCTTTGGCTAAAAGCAGATGAAGAGTTTAAAATGTATAGTAACCTTGCAACTGACTATGAAAAAGCACTTAGTTCTTTAGAAGTTAGATACAACGTTGGTGATATTGATGCTGTAAATTGGATGTTTGCTAAAAATGAATTAATTAAAACAAGGTCAAAAATTATAGATGCCAATAATGCAGCTTTATTTGTAAAACAAAAGTTGTTTTCTTTAGCCAATATAGATGAAAATAATGTGCTTCAGTCTACACCCAACTCGACCCAAATTAGCGAAAATTTAAACTTCGGGGATTATAGCAACCAAAACTACTATTCAAAAAACACCAAATTACTTGACCAAAAAGGTGACTTGAGTAAACGGGCTTTAAATCAACCTAAGATTGAAGTTGGATTCTTTCATCAAAGCCTTGAAAAAAAATATGGTTTTCAAGGTGTAACGCTTGGAGTGTCAATGCCTGTTGACAATAGAAAAGGGAAAATTGCTAAACAACAATCTAACCTCGAAAACTCATTGCTTAATAAAGAAGCGTTGCAAATGACTAATAATAGAACTATTAAAATTCTGCAAGCCAAAGAAAATCAGGAACTTTTAAAACTAAATAAAGAAGTTTATGGCGGTCAATTTAAAGCAGAGTTTTCCGTAAACAAACAAAGAATAATTGAATTATTAAAAATTGGAGAAATAGATGTTTTAATATTTAGCCAATACATGACCAACCTAACCGATGCATATGTCAACTACATTAATTGGGTTAAAGATTGGAATTTAAACCAAATAATAATTGAATACTACACACAAACAAAATGAGGAATATACTAACAATTACAATCATAATATTATCTCTGTATAGTTGTAAAAACACAAAAGAGGATAGTCATACTGGAAATAACAAAAGTTCAGAAAACGTAAAAAGTAAAAGTATTGCTGATATAAAAACTGGTTTAGCGATAAAACAAAATTTAAATGTCCCTTTAACTTGTAACGGCAGAATAGAAATACCTCCTAGCGACTTTATTTCTGTTCATTCTAAAACAGATGGTTACATTTCTTTTATTAAGTATCTGCCTGGTCAATATGTTAAAAAAGGATCTGTTTTAGTAAGAGTTGAAAACCCAAAATTAATAGGAAAACAGCGTATTTACTTAGAAACAAAAGCCGATTTAAACCTTGCTGAAAAAGAATTAGCGAGGAAAACAAGGTTAAAAAGTCAGCAGGCAACTAGCTCAAGAGAATACGACCAAACTCTTAGCAAAAGAAACAGATTGAAGGCTACTTTTTTAGGTTTAAAAAGTGAATTGCAAAACATAGGTATTGGCACAAAAAGTTTAAGTAATGGTGCATACCAAAAAAGTGTGGCAATAATTGCAGAAACTGGCGGATATATAAGCAATGTAGATGTAAACAAAGGACAATACATTACAGCTGAAACTCTTATTATGCAAATTGCCAATAATGGACATTTACACTTAGAGCTAAAGGTCTACGATAGTGATGCCTCTAAGATTAAAATTGGACAAAATGTTATATTCAACATAAACAGCAGTAGTAAAGATTACAAGGCTGAAATTGTACATATAAATCCTATTTTAGACGAAAAAGACGGAAGTTTAAACATTCATTGTCATTTTGATGATAAAGAAAAGCTTAAAGCAGGTATGTATGTTCAAGCAAGCATTACTACAGAAAACAACCAACAAAAAACCTTACCTATGGATGGGGTAGTAAAAGAAGGAAAAGAATATTATGGATACCGAATTGAAGAAAATGGAGTACCACATAAAGTTTTACTTACTCAGGTTAGTTTAAACAACTACTTTATTACTAGTAAAGAGATAAAAGAATATTTAGGCGAATGGGTAGTGGCCGGTGCTTATTATGCGGATGAGGTAGAAGGAGGCCATAGCCACTAATTAAGTTAGGTATTTACCCTCCAACATCAACAAGAACGCATATTCCATGGCAGTTTCTTTGTGTGCTTCAAACCTACCACTTGCACCACCATGGCCAGTATCCATATTGCAATGCATAATTAGTATGTTATTGTCCGTTTTTAGTTCTCTAAGCTTTGCAGCCCATTTCGCAGGTTCCCAATACTGAACTTGACTATCGTGCAATCCCGTTGTTATTAGCATATTGGGGTATTCTTTACGTTCCACATTGTCATATGGTGAGTAGCTCTTAATGTAATTATAGTACTCCTCATTATTGGGGTTGCCCCACTCGTCATACTCACCGGTGGTTAACGGAATAGAATCGTCTAACATTGTAGTTACCACATCCACAAATGGAACAGATGCAATAACTCCTTTCCATAAATCTGGTTGAAGGTTTATAACAGCACCCATAAGCAACCCACCAGCACTTCCACCCATTGCATATAATTGATCCTTAGTAGTATAACCTTTATTAATTAAGTGTTGGGCACAGTCAATAAAATCATAAAATGTGTTCTTTTTCTTTAACATTTTACCATTGTCATACCACTTTCTTCCTAAATCTTCTCCTCCCCTAATGTGGGCAATAACATAAATAAAACCTCTATCTAATAAGCTTAATCTAACTGAGCTAAAATAAGGATCCATTGAGTACCCATAACTACCATAAGCATAAAGCAAAAGTGAGTTGCTTTTCTGTAATTTATCTTTTCTGTATACCACGCTCATTGGCACTTTTTCGCCATCTCTTGCTGTTACCCATATTCGTTTGCTTTCATATAAATTTTCATTATATCCCCCTACCACTTCTTCTTGTTTCAAAAGCGTTTTTTCTCCAGTATCCATATTATAATCAAAAGCTGAGTTTGGAGTAGTCATACTGGTATAACCATATCTAAGAATATTGGTATCAAACTCTGGATTTGTTCCGCTCCAAACGGTATATGTTTCAGAGTCAAATTCCATATAATATTCTTGATGGGTGATTTGATTCAAAACTCGTATTTGATTTTGGCCATTTGTTCGTTCTTCAACTACCATATGGTTTTTAAAGAGTTCAATTCCTTCTAACAACGTTTCTTCTCTATGTGCAATAATTTCTACCCAATTATCTCTGGCAGTATTTGCTTCTTTAGAACTCATTAACCTAAAGTTTTGAGCATTCCAATTTGTTAAAATATACCATTTGTCGTCGAAATGACTAATGCTATACTCCATCTCCCTAATTCGCTCCTGAAATACATCAAATTCCCCCTCTGGATTATCTGCATTTAAAAACAAATATTCACTGGTTAAGGTGCTTCCGCTTGCAATAATTAAATATTTCTGACTTTTGCTTTTATAAACACCACAGTAAAATGTGTCGTCAATTTCCTCAAATTTAAGAGTTTCAACAGCTGTATTTATATTAAAAGATTTAACACTAAAAGATCGTAACGTTTGCTCATCTCTTTCAGTAAAAAAAAGTGTTTCATTGTCATTTGCCCAACTAGCACCACCTGTAGTTCCTTTAATTTTAAAATCCAACGTTTTACCAGTTTCCAGGTTTTTTACTTTAAGTGTATAAATCCTGCGACTTACAGTATCTTCACCATAAACAAGAAATTTATTATTTGGGCTAACGCTTATGCCCCCAACTTGATAATAACTGTGCTCTTTTGCTAAAATGTTAACATCCAGCAATATCTCCTCATCATTATTTAAACTTTTTGGTTTTCTGCAGTAAATAGGATATTCACCACCTGCTTCAAAACGAGTATAATACCAGTAACCATTCTTTCTATATGGAACCGATTCATCATCTTTCTTAATTCTACCTACTATTTCATCAAAAAGCTTTTCCTGCAACTTTTCTGTAGGTGCCAATATTTTTTCTTTATAGCTGTTCTCCTCATTTAAGTAATCAATAACTTCTTGATTTTCTCGTTCATTTAACCAATAGTAATTGTCCACTCGTGTATCTCCATGAAGAGATAAATTCTTAGCAATTTTTTTAGCTTTTGGTGCTCGCATGGGTGCAATGATAAGATTTACATTTCAGCTTATAATGTGCATTTATAGACATACATCAACAATCGTCTCAGCATTTGAAAATTTGGTCTTTCATCCTTTTTTTCGTGCAGAACAACAACTTTTACTTCGTTGAAGACATTTGTTTTATAGAAATGATGGCCTTAGTAATCTAAATCTAGTGCTAAATGAATATTAGGACATTTTTAAACTGACAATAAACGATGAGATTATTAAAGACCTAAAACAACTTTTAAAAAGGTGGTACATCCATAAAAGGTTATTTTTAATAGGTTTACAACTGTTGATATTGCCCTTAGCTTAATTTAAATTGAATAAGATAACATCTGTATTTAACTACCTTTGAAGACTATTTTCAAACACTATGAAAAAATATTTTGCCATAGTTTGTACCTTAATTATCTGGGTTGGATGCAAACCGCAGGCAAAAACAGTGCAATTGGAGCTGTCAAAAAAGGATGATAATGTAAAAAAGAGTGGACTATTATTAGGTGGAGATAGAGATGAACAAGGTTGTATTGGCACTACTGGTTATACCTGGTCTGTACTCTATAATGATTGCATAAGACAATGGCGAATTGGTATTGAACTTGTTAATGCTAGTGGCTCTAAAAAGACAACCCAAGGTTATGTGGTTTTTAACCATGACAATACCAAAGCTGAACTATTTTTATCCAACGTTGATACAAATTACATAATAATCAAAACAAACGATAACTGGGTTGGATTTGATTATACCCTAAACAAAACCGATAAAGGTTTTAAGTTGTTATACCAGGGAAAAGTGGTTTATCTAAGTAAATAATGAAAAGTCTTTACACCTTAATATTTGCAGTTTCTTGTTGTTTTTTTAGCTGTTCAAATAATCAAGAAAACAAGCAAACTGAGAACAGTAATGAGCTAGCTCCTGCCGAAGGTAAAAGAGAAGCAAAAGAAGATGAAATACACGAGTATGGTTTGATTAAAAATATTGACCAAGGCATTTACCCTATGTACAATGTTTATTTTGAGTTCCCCGAACGAAGAATAAAAAAAGGTTTTACACTTAACATAGAAACCCTACCTCAAACAGCAGAAGACATAAATAGCAAAATAGGTAAATATGTAACCTTTTATTATACCAGTAATTTAACCCCTTCAATTATGGCAATTGAACATAATGGCTCGCTTATAAACACCAATTTAGAATTAGATCCAACTTGGAATAAAGTTAAAGGTACATTAACTGGAGCAGACGCTATTACTCCTGGCGATTTACCCGATAATATTGCAATATTAGAAAAGGGAGGTGTACTCCATCTTTTTGAAACGTATATAGATCAGGAGTTAACAAACTTAAATGACAAAGAGGTTATTTTATATTACTACAACAGAGAAGAAAATAAAATCACCTACATAGAATCTACCCTCTAAAAGTGCTACATCATACCACCTTTATTAAACATTTAAATACCCCTTGGGTAACCTTTGTGCACGGCGCAGGTGGTAGCAGCAATATCTGGTTTAAACAGTTAAGGGATTTTAAAAAAGACTTTAATGTACTTCTTATTGATTTAAGAGGACATGGAAAAAGCAAATTGCCAATTTATGAAAAGTTAAAGCAATATAGCTTTGATGTTATTGGAAATGATGTTATTGAAGTTCTGGACTTCTTAAAAATAAAATCATCTCACTTCATTGGTATTTCGTTAGGAACAATTGTAATTAGAGAAATAACCGAACGTTTTCCTGAAAGAATTGACTCTGTAGTAATGGGAGGTGCTGTTATGAAACTGAACATCCGAGGCCAGATACTGATGCGATTTGGAGATTTAGTAAAATCTGTGATTCCATATCTTTTGTTATATAGAATTTTTGCGTGGATAATTTTACCTCGAAAGACTCATAGAAACAGCAGAAATCTGTTTATAAATGAAGCTAAAAAACTATATCAAAAAGAGTTCAAAAGATGGTTTACATTACTTGCAGAAGTAAATCCTTTGCTCCGTTTTTTTAGAATAAAAGATAGCGGTAAACCTACCTTATATATAATGGGCAGTGAAGATCATATGTTCTTACCTTCCATAAGTAAACTGGTACAAAACCACGCATCTTCTAAACTTTTTGTAATACCAAATTGTGGGCATGTAGTAAATGTTGATGAACCTGATATTTTTAACAAAACAAGCATCGCTTTTCTAAGTAACTCAAATACTTAAAGACTTTTAGGTGCTACTTGTGTTAGCATAAATTTCTTTGCTCTATCTAGTTTTACTGCCGTTCCAAACTGTAATTAATAAGTGATGTTTGCATAACAGATTGAAAAGAAAAAATCTAATATTCTTTAGTAATCACAAGTATAGTTTATCAATTCTTTTTCTTTTTTAATGCTTTCTTCTGCTATTCTGCTAATCGGTCTCCCCTTATCATCAAACACATATTCCACTGAGGTCTCTTTAATTAAAACTCTTTTGTTGTATCGTTTTAAATTTGTGCTTAATTCATTACCATTTTTATCGTATGAGTATGTGTTTTTATAAGAAGGTGTGCCTTTTTTATAATTTATATATATCACCGCTAATTTGGTTGAATCGTCTTTAGCAAATGTTGTTGTTTGCTCAAATGTTAGCTCATCTTTGGGTCCTTTTGTTCTTTTATAATAGAAAAACTTTCCTGCTTTGTTTTGCTTATTGATGGTTTTAAATATTTCACCTTTTTCGTTTACCGTATGATAAATGTATGTAGTAATACCATTTTTATCTTTCTTAATTGACTCGCATCTTGTCGTAGTATCCTTCTGTTTTTTAATTTCTATTCCTTCTTCTTTACATTGGTAATCCCATATGTATTTTTCTTTGCCTTTGCCATTGCACAACTTGGTCTATTTAAGAGATTTGTTGGGATAATATTCGTTAACCCAATACATTTTTAACTTACCATTCTTATAATAATAATCAGTTGATTTTAAGTTTTTTATTGGCTCTCTTAAAGATCTAAATACCGTATCTCTTTTTGCATTTAGCTTGTAATAATCAGACTCTATTGAACTGTCTTTTTGTATGTGAAATTCACTTCTACTCCTTTTTTATCTAGAGATATAACTGATGTAACTCTATTATTTTTCCTACCGCCATAAGTAAAGATACTACTTCCTGTTTTTATACCATTCTTTATATATTCTGTTAAGCTAATCAGGCCGTCATTATCTAAAGTATATTGTTGAATGAATTTAGCTTTTTTGGCTTTGCCTTTGGATAATATAGTAGTTTTTTCTACTCTTACCTTTGATATCTCTTTTTGTTTTATAAAATCTTGCTTTTTATCACTACTTACAGGGAAATTTAGCAAAGTGTTAGGGTTATAAATAGATAGATACCTATACCAGCTTTGGCATTTGAGCAAAAGATATAACTGAATTAAACAGCATTGTTACAGCTAAAATGCTTTTGACTCTCATAGTGCAAATAACGTTTTCAAAGTTCTAATATTGCAAGGTGCAAACGTCTCTATTCCTAGTACCAAATTTTATCGGAGAATTTTCAAAAGATTACCTTCCGACTAGAACTTTAAACCACATTTATAACATTAAGCATTTTATTGTAGAAAGGGAAAAAACAAGCAGAGCATTTTTAAAAGCCATTCAACATCCTACACCTCAAAATGATTTTAAGTTTGTGGAGTTAGATAAGCACAATAACTATGCTGGTTTTAAAGCCTTTTTTGATCAAAATATTGGAAAACACTCCATTGGGGTTTTATCTGAAGCTGGCTTACCTGCAATTGCAGATCCAGGTAGTGAGGTGGTAAAATATGCACATAAAAAGGGTATTAAGGTTGTTCCACTTGCTGGCAGTTCTTCCATATTTTTAGCGTTAATGGCAAGTGGAATGGATGGCCAAAACTTTGCATTTAATGGATACTTACCCATTGATGCAAGAGAACGAGTTCAAAAATTAAAAGAGCTTGAAACAAGAGCACGTAAAGCATCTCAAATATTTATGGAGGCTCCATATAGAAACAATCAGTTTTTAGATTTTTTAATTAAAAACCTGCAAAATGACACAACCCTCTGTGTAGCCGTTGATATTGAAAAAGAAGGAAAGGAAACCATTATTTCTAAGCAAGTTAAATTATGGAAATCTAAAGAAATTGAATTGCACAAAAAACCCTGTATTTTTATAATTAAAGGATAAGAAAATGGTGGATTCAAAAATTTCATTTAAAAACGATTATTCAGAAGGGTGCCATCCTAGAATATTAGAAGCGTTATTGCAATCTAATTTAGAACAGCACGAAGGTTACGGTTTAGATAAATTTAGTCTAAATGCAGCATCGCTTATAAAAAGTAAATGTAATGCACCCAATGCTGCTGTTCATTTTGTTAGTGGTGGTACACAAGCTAATTTGTTGGTTATTGCGGCAGCCTTAAGCCCAATTGAAAGTGTAATTGCAGCAACTACAGGACATATTTTCACCAATGAAGCTGGTGCAATAGAAGCCACAGGACATAAAGTAAACGCTATACAGTCAGCTACAGGCAAGCTAAACGAGCAACATATTACTGAGGTTTTAAACGCACATCAAAACACACCTCATGTGCTAAAGCCAAAGATGGTTTACATTTCCAACGCAACCGAAATTGGAACCATCTATTCTAGAAAAGAACTGCAAAACTTATATGCATATTGCAATAAAAACAATCTCCTTTTATTTATGGATGGAGCAAGATTAGGGAGCAGTTTAACCTCTTTAGATAACGATTTAAATCTAGAAGATATCGCAAAATACACAGATGCATTTTGGATTGGAGGAACTAAAAACGGTGCATTAATTGGCGAGGCTATTGTAATAACAAATCCGCAACTGCAAACGGATTTTAGTTTTCATATAAAACAAAAAGGTGCTATGTTATCAAAAGGCAGATTGCTAGGTATTCAATTTAATGAACTTTTTAAAGACTCCCTTTATTTTGAACTTGCCGAACACGCTAACAAACAAGCTCAAAAAATTAGGAAAGCTCTAATTGAAAGAGGTTATACGTTTCTATCAGAAACATCTACCAATCAATTGTTTCCTATTCTGCCAAATGCGGTAATTGAAAAGTTAAGTCAAAACTTTGATTTCCATATTTGGAAGAAAATGGATGGAAACAAGTCGGCAGTTAGAATTATTGCTTCTTGGGCAACAACAAAGCAACAAGTAGAACAATTTGTAGTGGCAATTAAAGAAGTGTAATACTGTATTAGATCAAATATTAGCACGTCTCTCGTCATATCAATAATTTATTTGATTTTGAGAAAAAACACATTCTCTCTTAGCTCCAATTGCAATTCTTTTTGCAGCTTGCAAAAGTGATTCTGAAGCCGATTATTAGAACTCTCAAGAAAGCATTTTTGGAAGGATGATGTCTATAATTGACTGGGGCTAGAATATCATCATTCAAAACAGATTTCTAGTCGCTCAATAGCTAAATTCTTCCTTCAATTATTTCTTCAACACAATCTGGATTTAGCAAGGTTGAAATATCTCCTAAGTTATCCAATTCTTCAGATGCAATTTTCCGTAAAATTCTTCTCATTATCTTGCCGCTTCTAGTTTTAGGCAGTCCATTGCAAAACTGTATTTTCTCTGGTTTAGAGATAGGGCCTAAAGTTTTAGCTACAATTTCGAGTATATCTTTTCTTAAAATCTGTCTTTCCTCGTGATTTGTTTTATGTGGATGCATAAGTGTTACATAAGCATAAATACTGTTTCCCTTAATAGAATGTGGGTATCCAACTACAGCCGATTCCGCAATTTCTTCGTGCTCATCAATGGCATCTTCAATTTCTGCAGTACCCAAGTTATGCCCACTCACAATTACAATATCATCAACCCGACCTGTAATTCTATAATTTCCGTTCTCATCTCTTTTAGCTCCATCTCCAGTAAAATACTTCCCTGTAAAAGTGCTAAAATATGTTTCTCGATACCTTTTGTGGTTGCCATAAATAGTTCTGGCCATGCTTGGCCAAGGATACTTTATACATAGCCTTCCTTCACCCTTTAAGTCTTCTATCTCTGCACCTCCTTCATCCATTAAGCAAGGTTGAATGCCGGGCAGTGGCAATGTTGCAAAAGTGGGGATGGTTTCAGTTATTCCACTTAAAGGCGAAATCATAATTCCTCCTGTTTCTGTTTGCCACCACGTATCTACAATTGGGCAATTCCCTTTACCTATATTCTCATCATACCACTCCCAAGCTTCGTGATTGATTGGTTCTCCTACTGTACCTAACGTTTTTAAGCTGCTTAAGTCATATTTGTTTACAAAAGAAATATCGTGCTGCTCTAACGCTCTAATAGCCGTTGGTGCTGTATAAAAAATATTGATTTTATGCTTTTCTACTACCTCCCAAAACCTGCCATAATCCGGATAACTTGGTACACCTTCAAACATTACGGTAGTTGCACCTGCACTTAAAGGACCATAAACTATGTAGCTATGACCTGTAATCCATCCAATATCTGCAGTACACCAATAAACATCACCAGGCTTATATTGAAATACATTTCTAAAACTAAAATTAGTGTAAACCATATAACCGCCACAAGTATGTACCATACCTTTTGGCTTACCTGTACTTCCACTGGTATAAAGGATAAACAGCATATCTTCGGCATCCATTATTTCTGCAGCACAAGTATCACTTGCTTTTGCAAATTCTTTGTGCCACCAAACGTCTCTACCTTTTTTTATTACAACATCGTTGTTACATCGGTTAAGTACAATTACTTTATCTACACTTGGGCAGTTTTGTAAAGCTTCATCAGTTATAACTTTTAAATCTGTTATCTTATTCCCTCTAAAACCACCATCAGCAGTTAAAACAATATTACATTCTGCATCATTTATTCTATCACTAAGGCTTTTAGCACTAAACCCTGCAAATACAACGCTATGAATAGCTCCTATTCTTGCACAAGCCAAAACTGCGTATGCAAGTTCTGGAACCATCGGCATATATAAACAGATTCTATCCCCTTTTTTAGCTCCCATGTTTTTAAGCATGTTGGCTGTTTTATTAACATTTACCGATAGTTGATTATAGGTAATATATTGGGCTTCTTCGCTAGCATCATTGGGCTCAAATATTATAGCTGTTTGCTCTCCTTTGGTTCCCAAATGACGATCGATACAGTTTTCTGTTATGTTAAGTTTTGCACCTTCAAACCACTTTACTTCTGGTTTTTCCAAATCATAACTAAGCACATTGTCCCATTTTTTATGCCATTGAAATTCCTGTTCTGCAAATCCAGCCCAAAACTCTTCAGGCTTTTCAGTACTTTGTTTATAGGCTTCTTTATAATCGCTTAAGGTCTTAACTATATATTTCACAACGAATCAAATATTAAAATAATAATTCTAAATCTTGCCAAGTGTGTTAATTATTTAAATATAAGAAGCCAACTTAAAATGCTGCGTGACTCAAAAAAACATGGAATGGGGTTCCAAGCAGAATCAAATTTTGAAAGTGTAATTCAAATCTTTTTAGAACCTTTGTCTGTTTAATCAGCGTATGCAAAATTTTGAATTACAAAATCCGGTTAAAATAGTTTTTGGTAAAGGAGAAATTGCCAAATTAGCTAATCTAATCCCTAAAAATGCCAAAGTATTGTTGCTCTATGGCGGCGGGAGCATTAAGAATAATGGCATATATGAGCAAGTAACTAATGCCCTAAAAGACTACGATTACCAAGAATTTGGTGGTATTCCTGCAAATCCAGAATACGATATTTTACTACAAGCCTTAGAGATCATTCAGTCTCAAAACATTGATTTTTTGCTAGCAGTAGGCGGTGGTTCAGTTATTGATGGCACTAAGTTTTTATCAAGTGCAGCATTATATAACGGGGCAGAACCTTGGGACATATTAGCTAAGGGTATTAGAACAGAAAAAGGAATGCCTTTTGGAACCGTGTTAACCTTGCCTGCAACAGGCACCGAGATGAACAGTGGTTCAGTTATTAGCAGACGAAGTACAGGAGAAAAACGTGGAATGGGTGGACCAGGATTATTTCCTAGATTTAGTATCTTGGATCCTACTGTTATTGCAAGTATACCAAAAAGACAAATTGCTAACGGTATAACAGATGCATTTACTCACGTTATGGAGCAATACATTACTTATCCAGTAGGTGCAGATTTACAAGATAGGTTTGCTGAAAGCATAATGAACAGTTTGATTGAAACTGCACTTAAAATTATGGCAAACCAGCAAGACTATGCTGTTACAGCAAACTATATGTGGTGTTGCACTATGGCATTAAATGGTTTAATTCAAAAAGGAGTGCCAAATGATTGGGCGGTGCATGCAATTGGACATGAGTTAACTGCAATGTATGGAATAGACCATGCACGTACATTGGCTATAATAGCTCCGAGTCATTACAGGCACAACATCGAAGCAAAAAAGGAAAAACTTGCTCAATACGGAGAACGTGTATGGCAAATTTCTACTGGAACTACATTAGAAAAAGCTCAACTTGCTATCCAAAAAACGGAGCAATTTTTTAATAGCCTGGAAATACCAACCAGACTATCGGACTATACAAAACAATATGAAGGTGCCGCGGACCAAATAAGCAATACGCTTAAGGAAAGAGGTTGGGTTGCTTTAGGCGAAAATGGAATTGTTAAACCAGAAGATGTTAGACAAATTGTAGAGCAAAGTTACTAAGCTGTAATTTATGATTAAATACAACCCTAAGATCTGGTTTACTCAAATATTTAAAATCCCCAAAAGTGATACTATGCGGATTTTGTTGCCAGAAATGATAATTCTAGCAATACTTAGCACCGGGCTAACCTACTTAGAACTAACATACTTTAAAGATTTAAAGATTTTTAAAGATGCAATTGCTGTATATTCTCTTATTGGTTTTGTACTGTCTTTATTGCTTGTGTTTAGAACCAATACTGCTTACGATAGATGGTGGGAAGGACGAAAAAAATGGGGTGAATTAGTAAACAATACACGTACATTAGCCATAAAGGTTTCTTCCACTACCCAAAATAAAAAACATATTGCCTTTTTTAAAAGAATGATAAGCAATTATGTGTTTGCATTAAAATGGCATTTAAGGTCACAAAAAGAAGATTTAAACTTAGAAATAAATGATTCTGAGAAGAGAGGTTTTGAGGATGCCAATCATAAGCCAAGCTATATTTCTAAGCTAATGTATTTAGAGTTAAGGGAAATGCAAATAACTGGAGAAATTAGCGACATAGAGTATCTAGCAATGGATACTAATCTTAACACTTTCTCTAACATAACCGGAGCCTGTGAAAGGATAAAAAATACACCAATGCCCTTTTCTTACAACCTCTTTCTAAAGAAATTTATCTTTATTTACGTTACAACCCTGCCGCTTGGTTTTGTTTCTTCTTTTGGATACGGTACCGTATTAATAGCGGTATTTATATTTTATGTTTTAGTGAGTATAGAGCTTCTTGCAGAAGAAATTGAAGACCCTTTTGGGGTAGATGATAATGACTTACCCCTTGATGAGCTATGCGTTAAAATTAAAGGGAATGTAAAAAGTATATTAATGCCTTAAGCTTATACTTTAGATAATATAATTCTTCTTTGTCGGCAAAAAGACGCTTAATAAAGCTTAGGCCTCTCATTCCATATCCACAACCATAAGATCTTAATATACCTTTCTTTTTAAGTGATTTTATTTAACAAGATTTGGTTGTTTAGCACCGTAGTAAACCGCAGAAACCTTAAGTTCCTCTCTATCAAAACAACTGCCTAAATAAATTCTAGCTTTTCTTCTTTTGGCATAGTAATCTACACTGCCACCGCCATAAATAACTGGGTTATTGCAACACTCTGTCCCAATAAAAATTCGCTTTATTTTTTTGTGTTTAGGTGCTACAAACTTTATGCTGGATCGTTTGTCTGATATTCCACTTTTTTTGGTTGGAACATCACAATTAAAAAAACCACCCACATTGGTGCTAAACTCTATCCAAATTTCATTTCCAACGGTATCAATGTCTACCTGTCCCCTTCTCCAATTGCCACTTCTTGTTGCACTATAAAGCTGCATACCTTTAAGCAGTGAACTATCATTACAATTAAAAAAATTACGAATGAGTCGCATTCTTATTTTAAAGGAATACTTAAATTTCACATCACAATCTGCAAATTTTATCATCCCGCCAGTTATAAGCTGCTGACCAGATGTGGTAGACAAGGAAACTCCTTGTTTTAGTATTTCGTCAAGATCATTTACCTCTTCCGAAAATAAAATGCAATCTTCATTATCAAGAAACTCGCATCTATTCATTGTAATTTTAGTGCCTTCTCTTAAGGTTATGGTAGTGTCGCCTGTGCAGTTTCTTACTTCTCTTTTCTTAACAGCAAAAGGCTTTTTAACTTGTGGCTTTGGCTTTGGCTTTGGAAAAGTAATAACTACTTCTACTCTTCTATTTTTACTTTCGTTATCCTCGTCTACATTTTCAACCTTGGGTTTTAACTCCCCGTGGAAATTTGCTTTAATTCTAATTTTAGGAACCCCTCTTGCAATTAAAAATTGGTATACTGCTTTAGTCCTATTTTCAGAAAGCTTTGTGTTGTACTCTAAAGAACCGTCATTGTCTGTTTGCCCAATTAGTTCGATTCTAAAAGGTTTACGTTGAGATTTTAAATCTTTTATGACAAAATCTAACTTTGTTTTAGCCTTACTTGTAAGCTCGTACTTGTCTTTTTTAAAAGTACATCTGTCCTTTTAGATTGACCATAAGAAAGTAAAGTGCAAAAAAATAAACTGTAGAGAAAAAGCCCTTTCATAAAAATTGAATGTCGAAAATGTCGAGATAATGCGGTTTTAAATAAAACTATTTATAGGTTTTAACGGGTTATAAAAAGGCTAATTTATTATCTCTCTTAAGTTCAAAATCAAACCTAATGAAACAAGGTGCTTTTTTAGATTTATTTAAACTTTTATAAACCTAAAAGTCTCTACAAGTTTCTCCTCACTAGAGATTTGAAGGTAGTAAACACCTGGTTTAAGACTTTCAACATTTAAAGTTATACTTTTCGAATTATTCGTCTCAAATAAAACTTGCTCTCCAAGTGTATTTAAAACTGAAATAGAACCTCCCATTATTCTCGCATCTTGCTTAACATATAAGCTTGTTGATGCTGGATTTGGATATATCTTAGTTGTTGATTGAAAAACGGTTTTAGAACTAGCAACACTGTTATCAATACGTGTTACACCTGCACTGGTTGCAACCCAAATGTTATCAGACTCATCAACAGCAATTGCTCTTATAGTTGGCCCAACCAGTCCATCATCAACATTGTAATCTATCCAGTTGTCTCCATAAAATTTAGCTACACCACCTTCAGTAACAAGGTAATCCACATAAATTCCAGTCCAAACCGCTCCTTTGCTAGTTACAGCAATGTCTTTAACAGGGTTAAGTGTGTCAGGCGGAGATAGCTGATACATTCTAGTGTGGTTAGTTACCCATTCTAAAGATTCATTGTAAACCGAAATACCATTTGCGGTACCTACCCAAACGTTATTCTGCGAATCTATTGCTAAAGCGGTTGTGTTGTTTATTAATAGATTATTAGTAGTATTAATAAAAGAAAAACTACTACCATCATATGCAGCCAGGCCACCTAAACCAGTAGCCATAAGAACATCACCGTTTTTAGTTTCTAAAATATCTTCAACTCCACCAAATGGTAAACCTTCTGCAGATCCATAAGAAGTAAATAAAGAACCATCATATTTAGTAGCACCGTTAAACTCGCTAATCCAAATAATCCCATTGCTCCCTTCTGAAATATTTGTTATTCTGCTGCTTCCTAGCCCATCGGCTTTTTTATAGGTGGTCCAATTAGTGCCAGAATATCTGCTTAAACCAAAATCACCACCTGCCCAAACTTCACCTGAACTTGCTATAAAGATAGATGATACATTGTTGTTGGCCAACCCAGGATGAGTTGTAGTATTCATTGTCTCCCAAGTGGTTCCATTAAATATGGAAATACCACTCTGTGTACCAAACCACATTGTGCCTTCCCCATCACTTGTAACGCACAATACATTGTTGTTTGCTAAACCATCAGCATCTGTATAATTTGTAAAACCTTGACCAAAAGTTAGCATTAGGGAAAAAGAACTAAGTAGAGTAAAAATCAGTTTCATAGTTTCAATAGTTTTTTTGTTGTAGAGCTTTCTTCATCAATTAGCGTTATGTAATAAATTCCACTGGCCATTTCAGATAAATCTAAGCTATTTGCTCCAGCCCTAACTTGGGTATTAAGCAAAAGCTCACCTTGCATATTTAACAACAAGAGCTTTGAGTTCTTTTCAGCGTTAACTATAACCTTTCCATTTGCGGGGTTTGGATAAACGTTTGCTTCAAGTCTTGAAAAAGAATTGACACCAACTCTCCTACCAGAATTAAAAGCATTTGGTGTTGGTTCCATTAAAGCAAATGACCCTGTGCCATTTGGGCTTCTGCCATACGTTATATCCTCAGCTTGGCCGCCAAAGCTTATTTGATCAACAATCTCTCCGTTGTAGCTAAGGTAAACTGCCTCTCCTCCAGAACTTAGCTTAAAGTTGGCATGCATGGAGCCATCATCATCCTTATCTGCCCATACTAATAGATATCCATCAGCATCAATTGATATTGTTGGAAAAGCCCATTTATTAAGCTCATCAATATCATCAGACAAATAATAACCAGTCAAATCAACACTGTTTTGTGTTGTATTATAAAGTTCTATCCAATCTTCAAATTCATTATTTTCATCCGAAATAATAGTTGAGTTTAAAGCACAAATCTCATTTACAACAACACTCTTTTCTTTACGAATAGAGTAAAAGTTATATGCTGCATTGGTAGGTAAAAATGCTCCAGAAGAGTCATTTTCTGCGTAGATATAATAATCTAGATTACTAGAAGTGGTAGCTATTTTTACTCCGTACGTTCCGTCATTAGCATTGTCATCTTCTGATAACCCATCGTCTTTCATTTCAACCCGAGAAAAAACATCTTCTACATTATCACGGTAGTATAAATACACCAAGGCTGCGGTCTTAACTTCTACACTTAAACTAAAACTTGTATTGTCCTTATTCTCCGCTTCAACTGTAATTTCTGGAGCTCCTATTGGAGATATTCCTCTATAGTTAAGTAAGTAATCCGTTCTTGCATCCATTAAATCTGTAATACCTGGATATGCTACAAGGTCTTGTACCGTGCTTGTTTTATTATCTAAGAAAACTTGATAAGAATAGAACTTATTCGTGTCTCTCTTAACATCGCTGTCAACTAAATTTTGAAGCAAGTCTAGCTCCGTTTTATAGGCTTCATTTTCGAAATGCTCTTGCACAATAACTCTAATATGAGCTAGATACATTCTTTCTCTTTGGTCCGTATTAATTACATTTCGAATTAATGGCCTTGGGTAAACAGAAAACCCGTTTACATGTGCTAATGGGTCAATAGTTTTGGCTTCTTCAACAGTAAAACCCCTAAAAAAATTAGAAGCATCAGTAAGTCTAAAACTACCAAACGACTGATTTAAATCCCAGAGAATTGGATTAAACTGACCATTGTTATCTTGATACAAATAGTAGTTCTGTGCATAGCCAAGGTAGCTATCAAAGTTTACTAAGGCATAGTTTAGAGCGTGCATCCACAGCGTTCTATCAACGTTTAATACCTGTTCCACATCTTGCGGTGCATTATTTAGTTTATCAATAAGGTTATAGAATGAAGCCCAACCTTGGTTAGATCTCATTTCATAATATTTATAGTAATTGGCAGTGTCTGTGCCTGGTGTGTTGCTTAGGTTACTGTTTTCTCCGTTTAAGTTTACAGTTTCTGGATTACACTTTACAAATGCCCCATTAGAATTACCATAGTGCTTAGAAAGAAAGGAATTATCTACCGATTCAACACTGTTATAAACACCCCAAAACACATTATTGATATAGACCAAACAGAAATTTGAACCAGAAGCAGGCATGTAATTCCCGGCTATTTTATAGGATAAAATCTCTCGAACAAAAGATGGATCCTGAATGACATTGCCGAGTTTTAGTTTCTCGATACCAAAATGATTCTGCTCTTTTACATAATCCAATTTAATATTGAATGGATTCTTGTCACGCTCAACACTAACTGAGCTAAAGCCTTTATATCTTACGCCCACACTATCATAGTAAGAGCCATCTATCCAAACTGCCGCCAAAAGTCTTTCTTCATCTCCATCAACATAAAAGCTATCTAGCAAATGATCCCAATTTTGTTGCTTAAATTCTAGTTTAACTTCAGAAATTCTTGAACTATTAAAAAAGTAGCTTTGGGAAAAGCCAATTTTGGAACATATTGAACACAATAAAACTAAAATGATTTTTTTCACAATTACCTGACTAATATCAAAGGTTGAACTACGCGTATATTATCTGTTGTAATTATAACTGCATATTGCCCATTAACTAAATCTAAAAGATTATGCTTGGATTGATTCTTTGCTAAATAAACAATTTTTCCTAACACATTTGCTATTTCAACTTTGTAATTCAATTCATTTTCAACACCTTCAATTGTAAATTCACCAAACGACGGATTAGGATAAAGTTTAATGCTTTGTGAAGCTATATTTTCAATGTTTGCAACACCACAAGGATCATTTAACAATGCAATAATTCCAGGATGCGAACATTCCCTCCTAAATCCTTTAGGAGGAGCTGCACTGTATTGCCAAATTGTATTGCCATTTGTGTCTACTTCGTACATATATTGCTTTGATACTGCAACAAATATGTTGCCATTTGAAAGTCTATCTGATGCCGATTGTCCATCCGAATTTGCTAAGCAATTGTGTCTCCAACCGTGTATTGTTGGTTGAAATGATCCGCTTGTAAACGTATAGTTATATCCGTTTCTTGATGGATTAATTGCATCTACAACAGAGCTTTTATTAGCTCCACCTGCATTATTAAAAAACTGTAACCACCCAGCGTTTGGTCTTCCATCATTCTCAATCCATCTAATATCGTGCACTGCAGATGTTATTACTTTGGGTGCAGTTGAACCATAATTTGATGGGTTTCCATATCTAAATAAAAAGTCCCCACCTTTTCCGGCATTGCCACCTGCGTGGCTTGCAGCTTCTGTCGTTGTAGTGCTATGATCAATTATAAATATCTCACTCATATACCTTGAGCTAAATGCAATTTGATCCAACTCCTCATTATAATCTATTCCATTTACATGAAACCAATCACCTCCATTTCCTCCAGGACCTCCACCTCTACCTGATGATGGAACGTTTATATCCATAAGTTCTGGATGTTCAGAGACAACACCATAGTTTGGCTTATCTACATCTTTATCTTGTATTAAATGGTCCCAAATGTGCCATTCCCAAACTATTTTTCCACCTGTTCCATCTTGTTCTACTTCTATGATATGTGTTGGCCATTTTTCAGTACTACTAGCATATCCAGCTGCAGACATTTCCGCTGCTGTTTTTACTTCCCAAGCAACTAGTAAAACATTTCCATTAGGCATAACTGTAAAGTCGTGATGAGAACGATGATCTGCATCTGAGTAAGTAAACTCCCAAACAACATTTGCATCTTTATCATATTCTTGTATAATACCTCCTGCAGCTGCACCATTTAATTGTGCTCCAGTTACAACACCCTGACGCACTAGATTACCATTGTCCTTTAAAAATACCGCATAATTTGCATTGGTATTACAAGACCAAGAATGTGCAATCTCTCCATCTTTGTCAACAAGATACGTTGTACTATTATTCTGTAAATTATACAATGCATAACCGTCAAAGTCCTGTGCAAACAAGTTTGTAGAAAAAAGAATTGCTACTATTAATATTTGATTTTTAATGAATTTCATATAATTTGTTATCAATAATACTTTGACAAAATGAAATAGAGTATAATTCCATTGATGTTAAAAAAAAGTTTTAAAACAATTGAAGAACATACATTTGCAAAATGTCTAAAATTGAGTGGAATATAGTAAAAGAATACGAGGATATTACCTATAAAAAATGCAACGGCGTTGCTAGAATAGCATTTAATAGGCCTAATGTTAGAAATGCTTTTAGGCCTAAAACTACAAGTGAGCTTTTAGATGCTTTCCATGATGCTCAAGAAGATTTAAGCATAGGTGTGGTGCTATTAAGTGCAGAAGGCCCAAGCACTAAAGATGGAGTTTATAGCTTTTGTAGTGGTGGAGATCAAAAAGCTAGAGGGCACCAAGGATATGTAGGAGAAGACAAATACCACCGATTAAATATACTTGATATTCAACGCTTAATTAGATTTATGCCTAAAGTGGTTATAGCTGTAGTGCCTGGATGGGCAGTAGGTGGGGGCCACAGTTTGCATGTAGTTTGCGATATGACTCTTGCCAGCAAAGAACACGCTATTTTTAAACAAACCGATGCAGATGTTACTAGTTTTGATGGTGGATATGGGTCTGCATATTTGGCTAAAATGGTCGGTCAGAAAAAAGCACGAGAAATATTCTTTTTAGGTAGAAATTATTCTGCACAAGAAGCGTTTGAGATGGGAATGGTAAACAAAGTTGTACCCCATGCAGAGCTAGAAGATACTGCTTATGAGTGGGCACAAGAGATTTTAGGTAAATCTCCAACAAGTATTAAAATGTTAAAATTTGCTATGAATTTAACGGACGACGGAATGGTTGGGCAACAAGTTTTTGCTGGTGAAGCAACAAGATTAGCCTACATGACCGATGAGGCAAAAGAGGGTAGAGATGCCTTTTTGGAAAAACGTAAGCCAAATTTTGATAAAAAGTATCTGCCTTAAACTTACTGCAAAGCTTAAGCCGGTTAAAAACTAACTTGATTTTATTTAAAGCCGTTTACAAGCTCTACCAACTCCTGAGCCTGTCTAACACCACTTTCTCTCCACTTCAAGCTTCCATCTTTAAAAATCATTAAAGTTGGCACGCCCTGCACAGCATATGCAGCAGCAAGATCTTTGTTTTTGTCAACGTCTATTTTTATAACCTTAACATCATCACCTAGCTCATCTTTAACTTGATCCAAAATGGGAACCATCATTTTACAAGGTCCACACCATTCTGCTGAAAAATCTACCAATACAGGTTTTTTTCCTGCAATTACATCTTTAAACGTTGCCATATCTGGGTTTTAAAGGTCAATAAAAATGCCAAGCTCCAAAAATGTCAGTTTGGCAATAAATGTGGTTATAGCCTATTAACTTTAGTCCACGGACCGCCATTATACGCCTCGATTCCTTTGTTTTTTAGAATAGATGCGGCACTTCCGCTTCTCATTCCGCTTGCACAACATGTTATTACAGGTTTGTTCCACTTTTGGATTGTATTTAGCTTATTACTAATCTTATCCAGAGGAATATTCTTGCTCCCTTTAACGCTACCACCACTAAACTCACGAGGTGTTCTTACATCTATAACTACGGCTCCAAGTGCTAATTTTTCTCTTAAATCTACACCCGGACCAAATAATTTCTTTAAAAATCCAAACATTGGGTGCAAATAAGAAAATATATTCAATAAATAAGTGTAACTGCCATTACACACCTCTAAATCACTTGCTTTATTTAGTTATAAGCTACTTTAATAATTTTTATTAGGTTTGTAAGCAATGGTGGACAAGATAGAAATCCATAATACCTGCCTAGAAAGACTTCAAAGTCAAATTGACGAATTAAAATCTGCAATAGACAAAGTGCACGAGTCTGTTATAAATGAGCAGAACAGCACAGCTGGAAATAAGTTTGAAACAGCACGTGCTATGGGACAAGAAGAGCTGGATAGACTAAACAGACAATTAAATAATGCTAATGTTCAAATGAACATGCTCTCACAAATTGATCCAACAATAAAATGCACTTCGGCTCAAATGGGAGCAATTATTAAAACTACGCGTAAAACGCTTTATTTAAGTATTGGTTTAGGTAAAATATTATTAGACAAAAAACCAGTATTTGCCATATCTTCAATTTCTCCTATAGGTAAAAATATTATGGGTAAAGAAGTAGGCGACAAAGCCACCTTTGCTGGCAAAAACGAAACTATTACAGAAATTTACTAACCGTAATTGTTGCTATACAACAATAATCTACGTATATCTTGTAATCTTCCGTAAGAAACAAAGTTTATATCTTCTAAACGCACACAACTTTCTCCGTCTTTTATACCGTGGCTATCAATTACTAAAATTCTTACTTCTTCAAATGTTATTTCCAACACAAAGCATCCTAGATATAAGTCCTTTGTATCTATGGAACAAAGCAACTTTTTATCACAACATTCTTGTAAAACTGATCTATAATCTGTCTTATCTACCTCCTGCTCCTCATACATCTTAGATAATCTTTTAATCTCTTTTTCGTTTTGGTGTAAAAAGCTAATACTCCTGCACAAATCATCGTCTATATCAATTCTCTCTATATCCGATACTTTAAGAGAAATTACACCATCATACCTGCCAAATTTAGATATATGTTTAATCGATACAATTTCTGTGGTATAAGAATTAACATATCCAACCCAGGTTGAAGAATCCCCGTAAGTATTGATTGATAATATTTTGTTTTCGTTTATAGAGCGTTCAAAAATGTCTTGAAACATAAGGAGCAAAACAAGGTAAACTTTTTCATTTTAGATTAAACTTGCCCAATGAAACTAATTTCTTGGAATGTAAACGGAGTTAGAGCTTCCGTTAAAAAGGGGCTTATTGATATTATAAATGACTCAAACGCAGATATTTTTTGCTTGCAAGAAACAAAAGCACAAGACGACCAGGTACAAGAGGCTCTTCAAGACTTAAAAAAGTATCATATTTATAGCAACTCCGCCACAAAAAAAGGATATAGCGGTGTAGCTATAATAAGTAAACAAGAACCAATTAAAGTATGGCCAAATATTGGTGTTTTAAAGCACGATGACGAGGGAAGGGTTATTACGGCTGAGTATGAAGAATTCTATTTAGTAAATGTTTATGTGCCAAATAGCGGTTCTGGATTAAAGAGATTAGAATATAGGTCTAAATGGGATAAAGCATTTAAGTCTTATCTTAAAAAGTTGCAACAAGAAAAGCCAATAATTGTGACGGGTGATTTTAATGTTGCACACCAAGCAATAGACCTTAAAAATGATAAAAGTAATTACAATAAAACTAGTGGGTATACACAAGTTGAAATTGATGGACTTAGTAACATCCTAAAGTTAGGGTTGATTGACACTTTTAGAAAATCCTATCCTGAAATAGAAAAGTACAGCTTTTGGAGTATGCGTTTTAATGCAAGAAAAAACAATGCTGGATGGCGTATTGACTATTTCTTCGTATCAGATTCTTTAATACCAAAGGTTAAAGATGCGTTTATCGACAATGATACTTTTGGAAGTGATCACTGTCCAGTAGGATTGATTTTATCCTAGTCTCAGGCATTATTTCCAACATATTCAAACGAAAAATGGGTCTTGACACAAAGTCACAACCCATTTCCCTCCTAATTTTTTATTTTGCTTTTTTATACATTCCTAAAGCACCAATTGTAGCTGCATTGAAACCCCCAACAGATATTCCCCTAGCTTTTTGAAACTTGAGTAGAGCTACACGAGTAACCTCATTGAACTCATTGTTAGCACCAGTACTTCCTAGGTCATCCCCTTTTCGGATAAGTGCATTCTGTATATCTGATATAGAGTAGTCGGCAATTTTGCTCCCAGAAACTTTTTTCACTGAACCACAGTCCACCTCTACAAAACCACCCATATCGGCTGGAGATACTAGTATTCTTTTAGTTATAGTCTTATACTCCGCAGGTATTTCCACTTCACTTGTTGTTGCTTTGCTTACCAATACTCTTTTTGATATAGTCTTCTACTGTGCCGGAGTTTCCACCAAGCACCAAACTATACACTCATCAGAGTTTGATGCCTTACACATTGCATCTTTTTGCTTTACCCATTTCGTGCTAGCTTCTTCTGCAAGTTTTCTCTCAGTACGAGTCTCATATTTGGCTGGTATAGCTATCAGTTTCTTGCCTGCTTCTTTTACTAAAATAGTTTCTGTTTCTTTTTTAAAATTGGCAAGTACATTTACTGACTTTTTGTATGCCGCTTTCGCAAGGATGCTTTCTGTTCTAGTCTCATACCTAGCTGGAGAGGTCGTCAAAACCTTAGATGCCTCTTTCACCATAACGGTTTCTGTTTCTATTTTCCATACCACATCTTTTCTACATTTCATGTAGCATTTTCCAGGCTCCGCATCCGTTGGAAAATCTTGAGCCGTAGCTGAAAAGCTAATAAAGCCAATAAGAACTATAGATAAAAAGATTTTAGATAGTCTTTTCATGTCTGGTTGTTTAAATAATAGTTAATGCAACTATTAAATTAATTCTGACAAATGGTTCCAAAATTAACAATTGTCTCAAAATTGATGATATTGGCGTTCCTAATCAAATTTCAAAATGACAAAACATAGAATTAAACAAATTCTGTTAGGGATAGGAGTACTTTTTCTTCTCTCGTTTACATCTGCTAATATCGGCGAAAAAGTTGATGAGCTTAATGGGGTAGCTGTATACGCAAATGGAGATACTTATCTAAAAAGTCACGGCAAACACTATGCTAGTGACGGATACTACTATGGTAAAAAATGGCAATGTGTTGAGTTTATAAAAAGATACTACTACGACCACTACAAACACAAATTTCCTAACACATACGGTTATGCTAAAGATTTCTGGGATCTAAATGCCGCTCAAGGAGAGTATAACAAAGCTCGTGACCTTACCCAATACTATAATGATAATACCACTAAGCCTTATGAAGGAGACTTAGTCTGTTTTCCTTTCTCGGCATATGGTCATGTAGCTATAGTTGCTAAGGTTAGTGATAAATCTGTTGAGGTAATTCAACAAAACATAGCGGGTAAAACTCGTGACACTTATAGCCTTACTTCTGCAAATGGAAAATACAGTATGACTGACGGAAGTACTAAGCCTATCGGTTGGTTGAGAAAGAAGTAATATTCATCTATCTATAAATAGACAAGGTCAATTTGTCTTCTGGCAAATTGACCTTTTTTTGTGCCATGCCTTACACTAAAAAAGACTCTTTTGAGCTTCTGCTCCCGGGATTTTCATATCGTACCCCCAATCTTTATTGATTCTTTGAATCAAACGAGCTGAAAGCATTTGAAGATCCTTTTCTATGGTCTGATGTATGAAAAAATTAATTTGTTCGATTCCTTGCTCACGCCATTCACACAATCTCTCAAACCATTCATCTAGTCTTTGAATATCGGACACGTGATTAGATCCTGTAAACCGCACAAAACAAGTATTATTGGTCAGTCTCATGTGCATTATATCACGCCTACCAGCGGTATCTGTTATTGTATGCCCTACCCTATTCTTTTCTAGCATGTCACAGAGCTCTTGAGCAACAGATGGGTCATTGTACCAGTCCGTATGTCTCAATTCTACTGTGAGTGGCAAGTCAGTCGGCCATTGCTCAACAAAGTTGGTCAGGTCCTCAAAATTCTTTGGACCATAATTATCATTCATCTGAAGAAAAACGGTACCCAGTTTTTGTTTAAAATGTGAGATACTCACCAGATAATCGTTTAATTCATTCTCACAATTTTTTAACCTTCTGAACTGACTAATCAGCTGAGGTACTTTAGGGAAAAAAGTGAAATCTGGTAAGGACCTATTGTACCATTTATCCACGACTGTAGTCGGGAAAATCCTGTAATAGAAAGCGTTCAGCTCTATGCTATTGAACTGTGACGAATAGTATGTCAACTCGTCCTTAGTTCCTCGAGGATAAAACCCTTTTAATTCAGCTTTGGACCACCTAGGGCATCCAATATATACCTTCGGTTTTTTCTCCTTAAATCCTCCATCTTGAAGAACTCTACTTGTTTCTACATAATCTTTAGGAAGACTAAGGTCTAAAGCCCCAGGATTATCTACTTTCCCGAATTTCAAGCAGCTAAATTATTATTGTAACGGATCAATCCAAACATTCTCTTTTCCAACACAATCATACACTTTTAAATTAAATTGCTTTGCTGTTGATATTGCAAACTTCTTTGCCTTGCCATATTTTAATCCTTCTTTAATCTGTACACGTCTGTTTCCATTATAAATAAGATTAACCTTTAACTCTTTGGCTTTATAATCACCGAAATTACTTAAAGCAAGCTGTGCAACCATCTGTTCTGATTTTCCTAAAGTAGGAAATATTGAAACGTATGAGAATTTAGAAACCTGTTGCCAATTGCCAAGCACTTTTCCAAACAAACAAATACCTTGTTTATATCTTAAATTCTTAACATCAATGTCGGTGCTAATTGTCGTCATAAATAGAAAAACAACCAATGCAGAAAATATTGTAACCCACAAAATATCGTATGGAAACTCCTTGAAATAAGCTAAACCACAAGCACCTAAAATTAACACTCCAATAAGGGTGTACTTAAGTGCTTTAAAAAAACGTTCGTTGGTGCTTATAATCATTTTTAACCTTCTCTTTCAAGCAAAAGTTTTGTTTCTTTTTACAATCAAATAAACAAAAATATAATTACAATACTAAATATAATTGCACTATACTTACTTGATGATTTTCTGTCTAGCATCCAATCTTTTGTTTTCACTCTTTCAAAATATTATATTTGCCTAACGAACGTTAGTTTGTATGGTATGACCGAACGAAAAAAACAAATTATTTCTAGAGCTCAAAAGGTGGTGAAAGATAAAGGGTATGCTGCAACATCTGTAAGAGACATTGCCAAAGCCCTTAATATGGAACCTGCTAGTTTGTATAGCCATTTTAACAGCAAAGAAGATATTTTAGCTATAACTTGTTTTGACATGGCCGACAAATTTGAACTTGCGGTGAAGGATGTTAACGATATTTACTTTAACGCAGAAGAAAAGCTAAGAACCGCCATTAGATACCATGTAGAATTATTAACTCAAAACTTAGATGCAGCCATTATCTTTATTAGAGATTGGCGTAATCTATCAGGTGAATCATTTGATAAATTTATAGTTAAAAGAAACATTTACGAAGAAGGTATTAGAGAAATTGTACAAACTGGTATTGACGAAGGAATTTTTAACGAAACAGATAAAAAGTTTGCAGCATTAACCATTTTATCTAGTGTAAATTGGATTGTAGAATGGTACAAACCAAAAGGCAAACTGAATGCAAAAGAAATAGCAGAAAAATTAAGCGATTTTATATTAACAGGATTAAAAAAAGAAGCACTTTAGTTTCTTACAAATGATAACAAAAACAACTTTTAACAACTTACAAATAAAAATTAAAATAAAGCCATGTACGGAAACGCATATATAGACCCCAACGAAAAATTTTCGAACGAAGAAGAAACACCTGAATTATTAGCTGCATTTCAAGCAAGAATAGATAGAGGTGAAAAAATTGAGCCTCAAGATTGGATGCCAGCAATGTATCGTAAACAACTAATTAGGATGATTGAGCAGCACGCACATTCAGAAATTATTGGTGCTTTACCTGAAGGTACTTGGATTACAAGAGCTCCAGGTTTTAGAAGAAAACTTGCTCTTATGGCTAAAGTACAAGATGAGGTAGGTCACGCACAGCTATTATACAGTGCTTGTGAAACCTTAGGTAAAAGCAGAGAAGCAATGATTAACGATTTAATTACAGGTAAATCTAAATACTCAAACGTATTTAATTATCCTGCTCTTACGTGGGCAGATAGTGCCATTATTGCTTGGTTAATAGATGCAGGAGCAATTGTAAACCAACTGGCAAATAGTAAAGGCTCTTATGGTCCATATTGTAGAGCGTTGGAGCGTATTTGCTACGAGGAATCTTTTCACCTAAAATATGGACATGATAATGTGGTACATTTAGCTACAGGTACTAAAAAGCAACGCCAAATGGTACAAGATGCATTAACAAGGTGGTGGCCTCCTATTATGCATTTTTTTGGCCCATCAGACAGAATATCAGTGCATACCGAAACATTAATGAGGTGGAAAGTTAAAATGGCAAGTAATGACCAAATGCGTCAAACATACTTAGATATGTATGTTCCTAAAATTTGGGACTTAGGTTTAGTTTTACCTGACCCAAATCTTAAAAGAAATCCCGAAACAAAACAATGGGAGTTCACTGAACCAGATTGGGAGGAGTTTAAACGTGTTATAAATGGTGATGGACCTTGCAATGCAGAAAGACTTGCTGTAAGAAGAATGGCTGAAGAAAAAGGGAGATGGGTACGTAAAGCTATTTTAGGAGAACAAGCAGAATATGTAAAACCATTTGCTTAATTCAGATTATACTCCATCCTTATGCGTATTTTATTTCTGTTGGTTTCTATAATTTGCCTTGGTTGGTCTTATGCTCAAATTCCAAATTACGAATTTGAGGAATGGACTGCTTTTGAAATACCAGAAATTAAAAACTGGTATTCCTACGGCAATGTGGCTAGAACAACAGATAAATCAAATGGTGATTACGCAATGCTGTTGGAGAACATAGAAGGTGCAAATGCCTCTTACGGAGTTATAGCCAATACAGAAATTAGCACCAACATCACCGAAGGTGCTAAGTATTCAGACAGACCCTACATAATGCGGTTTGATATTAAGCATGAGCTAGCTAGTGGTGATACTGCCAATGTTTTAGCAGTATTTAAAGCATCAGGACAGCTTATTGCCTCAGTAGATTTTAAAGTAACCGGCAGCAGTGCAGATACTTTTGTAAGGATTAAATTCCCTATACAATGGCATATTTCTACCCCACCAGACTCTCTAATTTTAGCAGCTACATCGCACACTTTTAATCAAAAAATATATGGTGATGGTTACGTGGTTTTAGATAACATTGTATTTGAAACATTCGGTAACCCAGATGAGCAAGTAGAAAATCCAGATTTTGAAGAATGGAATATAGCACCAATACCTCACCCGGTTAATTGGTACACGACTAACTTATTTATTTATGATCTTTACAATTATAAGGAGAACATAAATGCAGTGGTTGAATCTTCAGAGTCACATTTTGGATCAAGCATTCTACTGCAAAATAGGAAAGTTCTAGATAATCTAATTCCAGGGTTTGCAGTATCCGGAAATACATTGGATACCGATTTCCCCCCAACTTTTTCGGTTTCAGAAAAATGGAATTACATTCAAGGCTACTATAAGTATCAACCAGAAAATGGAGACACTGCAACTGTCGCTGCTCTAATGTATAACAATGGCACTCTAATTGGAATGGGACAAGTAAAAATGTTTAGTAAGGTTGACACTATAAAGTATTTTTCTATACCTATAACCTATTTTTTACCCCTCTCGCCAGATAGTGCTTCTATTGTACTCTCTTCTGCTGATTTAGAAAAGCCTAAAGGCGAAACCACCCAATTATGGATAGACAAACTTTCTTTCTCTAATAGAATAGCGGGTGTAATTAATAGCAACGAATCTCTTAAATTATTTCCAAATCCTGCAACTAATTATATTAAACTAGTATCACCTTTTAGGGCGGATTATTTTATTATTAGTAATGCCCTTGGAGAGGAAATTAAAGTAAGCACTAAAGCAGTTATAAATCTTGATGAAATACCAAAAGGTATTTACTTTATTAAGGCTATAATAAAAAATAAAACATTAACCCAAAAATTTATTAAACAGTGAAAAACGTATTAATCATATTTCTATTATTAATTTCATTTACCTCGTTTGGACAGAATATACCAAACGGTGATTTCGAGAAATGGGAAAAGAGAGACCATTATAAATTGGACAATTGGTATTCTCCAACTCGAAATGTTGAGAGAACAGCAGATGCTAAAGTTGGAAATTATGCAGTAAAGCTTAAAAACACCTACTCCAGCTCAAACAACGGCACAAGAGGATACATCAGGAATATTGATTATGCGGATGATGCTACTTTAGATGGTTTTGAATTCGGCGATGATCCTTTAAGTTTAGTATTTTGGAGCAAACACGATTTAGCAGCAGGAGACACTGCTCGAATATTTGCAAGATTTAGATACAAAGGTTCAACCAAAGGAACAGTTGACTTTAGGTTTAGCGGAAGTAGTAATAATGAATTTATAAAGTATAGCGTACCCATAAGTTGGTCAGGATCTAGAACACCAGATAGCGTTTGGCTTTATATGTATAGCTATATCCATAACAAGGTACAAGGAGACGGTTTTGTAATATTTGATGATGTTCACTTTGAGAAAATTGGTCAAAGAATGGATGATGTTACAAATGCAAGTTTTGAAGATTGGACAAACTATGGTGTTGATTATCCTCAAAGTTGGAATTCATTAGACCTTATAGTTTATGACTATTACACCTCTTTTCTACCATCAAAATCCGTTGTTCAGGTTTCAAATGATGAGGTATTTATGGGGAATCATTCATTAAAAATTCAAAACTATAACAACTATGGAGCTCCAAGGTACGGCTATGGATTTGTAGGGCCTGAAAGGAATGATTATTATACTCCTGCCTTTCCTGTTAAAGATACATTTAAATACGTTCAAGGATATTATAAGTATTTACCAGATGGTGAAGATACTGCAATGATGATGTACAGAACTTGGGAGAAAGGCTCTGGTAGATCTTATGATGAACTTTACTTGCAAAAAGCAGAAAATTGGACCTTTTTTACCCTACCTATAAATTATTATAATTCCACTTCCGTTCCGGATAGTGCTGCTTTACTTATATATTCTACACGTACAGATTCTATACACGGTTTTAACAGTGCTATATATCTTGACAACTTGGAATTGGTTATGCAACCAAAATCAATGTCTGTTCAAAATATTTCCGAAGAAATTAATTTTTATCCAAACCCAACAAAGAGCCAAATAACGATTAATGTGGAAGAGCCGTATAATGTTCTTTTTTACAATCAAACAGGTCAATTAATAAAACAATTAAACATATCTGCTGGTCAAAACATTATTCAACTCAATGATGTGCCTAGCGGATTGTATTTCACAAAATTTACATCAAATACCAATCAATGGACAACAAAAATTCTAAAACAATAGTATCCTTAGATCCTAGAATAACCCGAGCTAAAATTGATCATGAGGGTATCAATCCCTTACAGAGCTTAGATCAATTTCAAACATTTGAAGTTTTTCATCAGAAAAAAAGAGGACAACAGCACGTGCACGTTGGCATAGTTCACGCTCCAAATGCAGATATGGCAATATTATACGCAAAAGAGCAATATGCGAGAAGAGAAGTGACTTCTAATCTATGGGTGGTGCCAAGTAACTGTGTTGCGGCAACTGATTATTTGGATGATGACATTTTTGACACCGCACCAGAAAAAGATTACAGAGACCCTGGAGCATATAAGGTAATGGATAGGATAAAAGCATTTAAAGAACGAGGAATGAAATCAACGGACGAAGTTTAGTTTTAACATTGAAAAACAATAAAATGAACAGTATAGACGCATTAAAAGAACTACTTTATAAAATGGCAGATGATCAACTTATAATTGGTCATAGAAATAGTGAATGGACAGGATTAGGCCCAATACTAGAGGAGGATATAGCTTTTTCAAGTATGGCTCAAGATAAGATTGGACAAAGTGAACATTTGTATAATTTACTTAACCAATTAGGTGAATCAGATGCTGATACAATAGCATTTACAAGAAACGCTAGCCAATTTCACAATTCACATTTTACAGAATTACCCATCGGTGAATATGACTTTAGTTTAATCAGACATTTCTTATTTGATTTTGCAGAGCTTTTTAGATTTGAGGCTTTGGCTAATTCTAGCTACCAACCTCTTGCACTAGTTGCCAAAAAGTTTAAAGGTGAAATTAAATATCATACAATGCATGCCAATACGTGGGTATACCAACTTGGTATTGGAAATCAAGAGAGTTACGATAGAATGCAAAGTGTTCTTAATAAATATTGGAGCATTGCCTTAGGTATGTTTGAAGAAGGACCAGCAGAAGATATTTTAATAAACGAAGGAATCTTTATTGGAGAAAAAGCTCTAAGAGACAAATGGCTATCGGCAGTAGTTCCTTTATTAGAAAAAAGCGGATTATCAATTCCTAGTGAATCGGATTGGGATCCTTGTAAAGGAGGAAGAGTAGGTGAGCACACCAAACATTTACAACCGTTGCTAAATGAAATGACAGAAGTTTATGCTATTGATCCAAGTGCTGATTGGTAATTTTGATGTAACATTTGGTTTGTAATGTAAAAAAGCCCCCACTTTTAAAGTCTTTTTCAAAAGCTTACGAATATGATACGAATAAAAACAGTTCTTCTCATCTTTGCTTCTATAGCGGTTTTTCTTGTTTCGTGTAAAGAAACCGAAGAAGATCCAAATACTAATATTCGGGATTATGGTGTTATAACAACAAAATTTGGTAACACATTTAGTATTGATAATTTACCAAATTATGCAAATCAAAATGTGCCTGCTTATATTACCAAGGACAATACTGGATCCAATATAGTAACAGATAAAGGTGCAACATTAGGGAGGGTTTTGTTTTATGAAAAAATGCTCTCTTTTGATAATACCATAGCTTGTGCAAGCTGCCATAAACAGCAATATGCCTTTGGTGATAATCTAAGAGCGAGTGAAGGAGTAAATGGAACAACTGGGAGACACTCTATGCGTTTAGTAAATGCTGGATTTGCTGAAGAAACAAATTTCTTTTGGGATGAAAGGGCCGGTAGTTTAGAAGAACAAACCACAATGCCAATTCAAGACCATGGCGAAATGGGCTTTAGTGGAACTAATGGTGACCCATCTATTACAGATCTATTAGTTAAGCTTGCTGGAACAGACTACTACCCTGCTCTATTTCATTTTGTGTTTGGTTCAGAAGAAATAACCGAAGATAAAATGCAATTAGCTTTGGCTCAGTTTATTAGAAGTATTCAATCTTTTGATTCAAAATTTGATGCCGGAAGAGCAAACGCAAATAACAATAACCAACCCTTTAATAATTTTACGGCAAACGAAAACGCTGGTAAAACTCTATTTATTCAAAGGCCAACGTTTGACCCTAACGGTTTAAGAACAGCAGGAGGAGCCGGGTGTGCGGGATGCCATAGAATTCCTGAGTTTGACAATGATCCAGATAGTCGAAATAATGGAATTATAGGTTCATTTGCTGGACCTACAGATACAGATGTTACGCGTTCTCCTAGTTTACGTGATTTATCCAATCCAACAGGTGGTTTGAACGGAATGCTAATGCACAATGCAAATTTTGGTGCATTACAAGGAGTAATAGCACACTATAATAGTATAACAGCTAATAACCCAAACTTAGACCCTAGGCTTAGACCTCAAGGCAATTTACAACGACTTAATCTTACCACCGAGAAAAGGGGCCAACTAGTTGATTTTCTTAATACATTAACGGGTAATAACCTTTATACAGATGAAAAATGGAGCGATCTATTCCTATAATATGACAATAACTGCAGACCTTATTAGAGAAGAATTAAAAAGTGTAAAAGATCCTGAAATACCAACAATATCTTTGGTAGACTTGGGTATTGTTACAGGAATTGAAATTAGTGAAACAAACGATGTACACGTAACGCTTACACCAACCTTTGCAGGCTGTCCTGCTCTTAAAATAATGGAAGATATGGTGTCTGCACACTTATCAACTGTAGATGGTTTAGGTAAGATTAGTGTAGAAACAAGTTTTGAAACTACATGGACAACTGATTTAATAACTCCAGAAGGACATGCTGCAATTAAAAAACATGGGCTTGCTCCTCCAAAAAGAAATTGTTCTAGCATTTCTATGGACTTACTAGCAGAAACTAAGTGCCCCTATTGTGATAGTGATAACACTAATTTAAAAAGTCCTTTTGGCCCTACCTTATGCCGAAGTTTACATTATTGTAATAACTGTAAACAAGCATTTGAAGGGTTTAAACCCATTTAAACTTTACCGTTACATATTTTAAGTTCATTTTTGCACCTTTTATTTCACAAATGGATTTTAGTCAAATTTTTTCTGCGTTTTTAGTGCTTTTCGCTGTAATTGATATTATTGGAGCCGTTCCTCTTATAATAGCAATTAAAGAGAGAGCAGAAGTTAGACCCTTTATAGCAACATTGGTTACTGCGGTAATTATGGTTGCCTTTTTGTTTTTAGGAGAATCTATATTAAAGGTAATTGGCATAGATGTAGGTTCTTTTGCCGTGGCGGGTAGCATTATTATGGCATTTATAGCATTTGAAATGATTCTAGGTATAGAATTATTTAAAGATGATGATGCAGATACGGCAACAGCTTCTGTTGTTCCTTTGGCTTTTCCGTTGCTGGCGGGTGCCGGGTCTTTAACCACTATTTTGTCCATTAGAGCTGAATATGAAACAGTTAATATTGTTATCGCTATTCTACTTAACATGATTGTGATTTTTGGGGTGTTAAAATCATTAAATTTTATTCAAAGATTACTAGGACCTGTAGGCATTAAAATACTAAACAAAGTGTTTGGTATTATTCTTTTAGCTATTTCTGTTAAACTGTTCAGTAGTAATGCCAAATTACTATTTCTAAGCTAAGTTATTTTTGAATTGGCTTTTAAAATATCTTATAGTCAGTTGCGTTTTGTCAGTTGCGTTTATTACGTGTAATGCTCAAAATAATTGGAGTGACTCCATTAAAATTGCAATGGAAGAAAACCCCAAATTCTATTTGGCCTTACATAATAGAAACACAATTGTGCACGCTTATACAACAAAGCTTTATGGATTAATAGGTGGTGTTGATTACAACAAAAAGTTTAAAATTTTTGTTGGTCTATATGGATTAAGTAATCAAAAAAAAATAACCTATTTAGAGAACCCTAACTTTCAGTATGATACTGTTTACAGGAGTCTTGCAACAAATAACATTAGCATTGGTGCAGAATATACATATTGCTCAAAAAATAGAATTAGGTTTAGTTTACCCGTGCAAATAGGAATAGGAAATACAACCTATAAATATTCTAACAATCACAATACATTTAAAACCGAAGAATACGTTTCTATTCCTTTAGAGACAGGGACCAACGCATATTATGAATTAATTAATTGGATTGGTCTGAAAGGAGGAGTAGGATATAGATTGGTTCTAGGACCTAAAAAGGCACGGCAATTAAGCTCGCCTTACTACAACCTAGGAGTTAGTATTTTAATAGGTGAGCTGTATCATCAATTACTGAACAGATAACCTATTTCTTATCCTTCTTTTTTTCGATAATTCCTTGCTCTTCAAGTAGAAAATTTACAACACCTTTTATGTTGTTAGCTCCAATCTTCTTAAACTTAATAATCTTATCCTTGTCAAGCACATAGATTTGTGGGGTGCTTCTGATGTTATAGTTATCTCTAAACTCATCCTGCCCAAAAGCATTTGCAACATTTATAAAGTTATACTTTTCCTCCTTTACACGTTGCTTCCAACCTTCCCAATCTCCTTGCGTATAAACAGCATAAATTTCAACTTGTTCTTTATTTGCAGAATCATAGTATTGGCTGATTAACGGCATTTCTTTCTTACAATGCCCACAGTTAATATCCCAAAAAATTAAAACAGTTACCGGTGCTTTAATTTCAGACATTACAACTACCTCATTTAAGTTGGTATCAGGCATTGCCAAATCTGGTGCTACAACACCGCAAAGGGTGGGTGCCATTTTTGCACTTTCTTCACAAAGCTTAATTCTATATGCAGAATCTGCCCAATAAGCTTTACCAGCACAATAGTAATTTTTAGCCATATGGTGCAATGGTTTATCAAAGCACATAAATTTAGATTTTTCAAAATAGTTGGTCAGATAATGTATTGCATATTTATACTGCTCCTTACTTCCACCTTTTTCTATTTTATTAATTAAAAAATCTGTCATAACAATTGCAGAGTCTGGCAATGGCGGCATGTAGCCATTAAAGTAATCTTTAATTTTATTATGAAAAACAGGCGAACGTACAATTCCATCTTCAGACATATTTACATTATCCCAATAGTGCTCACGCATCCATAAATATTCGTATTTTTTTGCCTCATCTTCATCCATAGTTTCGGGAGCTTTTGTGCCTGCTACTTCCACCATAGCCTTATACAGCTTACCAATAAACAAGTTTGGGTTGTTCTTTACAATCTCTTTTCGCTTATTATCTGTTACATCCCTTAATCCAAGTATCTCCGTTTTGAGCTTTTCCTTCCTGTCTTCATTTTCCTCAGCTTCATATTTCTTCTTTAAACTTGAGGCTTTTAATCCGCTTTCGGTAGCTATTTTATTGAATTCGTAAAATAATTTATTGTTTTCAGAACCCCTAGTTACCATAGTGCTAACTAATAAAGAAGTGTCAGTTTCAAAATAATATGTCGTTTGATCTTCGTCTTTAGAAATTAGAATTTCGAAATAATTTTTTTTAGGCAAAACAACCAAATACACCCCAGATTGTAGCTTAGCATCTCCAGTAAAATGAAAAACACCATCAATGCATTCTGCCGTGTCTCTTAAATATTGTTTATCTCCAAAGTGATTTGCTAAAAGTAGTTCATCATCGCAGCTTAAACCATTCAAGTTAACCGCTATATCGTATTGCTGTGCATACGTAAACGTGAATGAAAAAAAGCCAATTAGTAGAAATAAATTCTTTATCATCTATGTTGTGTTTCTTTAATTTGTACAAATATAATATTGTGTAGATGCGAGCTTAAACAATTAAGTTGCATTACATTCATCAATAATCTACAAAGTTTATGCCTAAAAGTTCTGATATTTCCTTTTTTGCTCAAGTATATCAAGTAACACGTTTAATACCAAAAGGAAGAGTTACAAGTTATGGAGCAATAGGGAAGTATTTGGGTGCTGCTAAATCTGCACGAATGGTTGGTTGGGCAATGAATAATGCTGGTAGCCAATTACCAAGTGTACCAGCACATAGAGTTGTAAACAGGCTCGGAATACTAAGCGGTAAAGGTGCTTTCCCTACCCCAGATACTATGCAAACATTGCTAGAATCAGAAGGTATTTCTATAAAAAATGACAAAATTGTCAATTTTAAAAAACACTTCTGGGATCCTTCCGAAGAGCTAACCTTATAAATTTAAACCTGGAATATTGGGCATTATTGCTGCCATTTCTTCTTTTATAACAACATCTGCGTTATAAGACGCCCGTTCAATGGCCTCCAGTACCATATTTTGTACTTCTTCCCTACTCCTAATTTTAAAAATACTATCGTTAATTTCAAGAGAATGAAACCTTTTATTCCCTGTGCATTTAATAGTAACCATTCCGTTGGCAGATTCACCATTAAAGTCCATGCCAGCAAGTTTAATTTTCATTTCTTCTGCTTTCTCTTTTGCTTCTTTTATCTTATTTAAACCAAACATGTACTTATTCTTATTGCCGCAAATTTAACAGATATTAAGCATAGACTATGCTCTACGTAAGTCAACAATTTTTACTATAATCGCATTACATGAAAAAGGCATTTCTACCATTGTATATTCTTACTGTATTCTTTTTTTCTTGCAGTAATGGACCAACAGAAGACATTAATAACCAAGATTTAAGCTCATTAACAACCTATATACCTGTAAAGCTTACAACTGATTTAAGTCAGTTACAAGATTTTGAAAAAGAAATGTTACCACACTTATTTGCTGCTGCTGACATAATGAATGATTTATTTTGGGAACAAGCTTATGGAGATAAAAACCAATTATTAGAAAGTATATCTCACCCAGAATTACGTGCCTTTGCTGAAATAAATTACGGTCCTTGGGATAGGTTAAACAGTGATGCCCCTTTCTTAGATAATGTAGAGGAAAAACCATTAGGTGCTAACATTTATCCTGCAGATATTACCAAAGACGAATTTGAAGCCCTTGGTTTAGCTGACGAAAAAGGACAATACAGTATGGTTAGAAGAAATGACAGCGGTAATTTATATACCATTCCATACCATGAGTTTTTTAGCAAAAAATTAGCAAGTGCTTCAGCACACTTATTAAAAGCTGCTAGTTTGTGTAAAGATGAAGCGTTAAAAACTTACCTTGAGTTAAGAGCAAAGGCCTTAACGTCTAATCAATACAACGAAAGTGACATTGCTTGGATAAAAATGAGAGATAATACATTAGATATTATTATTGGCCCAACAGAACACTATGAAGATAAGTTGTATAATTATAGAACAGCTTATGAAGCATACATCTTAGTAAAAGACAAAGCTTGGAGTAAAAAATTAGAGAAATACATTAGCTACCTTCCTCAACTACAAGCAGATTTACCGGTTGAATCAAAATATAAGCTAGAAACCCCAAACAGCGATGCTGCCCAATTAAATGCGTATGATGTAATTTATTATGCGGGTGATTGTAACTCTGGTAGTAAAACTATTGCTGTTAATCTACCCAACGATGAAACTATTCAAGTTGAACATGGAACAAGAAGAAGTCAATTAAAAAATGCCATGAAAGCAAAGTTTGACCATATCTTATTGCCAATATCTGAGGTTTTAATAGATAAAAAACAACGTAAGCACATCACTTTTAACGCGTTTTTTAGTAATACTATGTTTCACGAAGTTGCCCATGGATTAGGTATTAAAACAACAATTAACGGCAAAGGAATGGTAAGAGAAGCCTTAGGAGAGCGTTTTAGTGCATTAGAAGAAGGAAAGGCCGACATTTTAGGGTTATATATGGTTACTCAACTTAAAGAGCAAGGAGTACTTGAAGAGGGAGAAATAATGGACTACTATGTAACTTTTTTAGCAGGCATATTTAGATCCGTAAGATTTGGTGCAAGCAGTGCTCATGGAAAAGCCAACATGTTACGTTTTAATTATTTTGAACAGCAAAATGCATTTACTAGAAACCACAATGGTACTTATAGCGTAAATCCAGAAAATATGGAAAAAGCTATCGCTGGATTATCTGCTTTAATATTAGAACTGCAAGGCAATGGTGACAGGCAAGGTGTTATTGATCTAATGGAAAAAGACGGTACAATTGGAGAAGCTTTACAAGCCGATTTAGATCGCTTAACAGAAGCTAATATACCGGTAGATGTGGTTTTTGAACAAGGACTAGATGTACTTGGATTAAACTAGTTACTTTTTACGTTCTATCACGTAATTAATAAGAGCTTCAATGTACTCTGTAGAAAATTGAGTAGGTATTTGATTTAACAAAACTTCTGCTCGTTCTTTATAACTCATCATTTTCTCTTGTGCGTAGTCAATTCCACCTTTTACTTTTACAAAGGCTATAACTTCTTGAACCTGTGCTTTTGACTTTTTATCCCTTTTGATTATTTTAATTACTTTTCTTCTCTCTGCTTTAGTTGCCTGATTAATGGCAAAGATTAAAGGTAAAGTCATTTTCTTTTCTACTATGTCTATCCCCGTTGGTTTACCAATTTTATTATCTCCATAGTCAAAAAGGTCGTCCTTTATTTGAAATGCAATGCCCAAAGACTCTCCCATTTCTAGCACCTTATCTAAGGTTTCTTTGCTACAATTATTGCTATTTGCACCAATACCGCAACAACTTGCAAGAAGTGAGGCTGTTTTTTTGGATATAATATCAAAATAAACCTCCTCTGTTATATCGAGTTTACGGGCTTTTTCTATTTGCAAGAGTTCACCTTCACTCATTTGCTCTACGGCGGTAGAAAGAATTTCCAACGATTTAAATTCACCGTTTTTAATGGATAACAAAAGACCTTTTGATAACAAATAATCTCCAACTAATACTGCAATTTTATTTTTCCAAAGAGCATTAATAGAAAAGAACCCTCTTCTCATATTTGCCTCGTCAACAACATCATCATGTACCAACGTTGCAGTATGTAAAAGCTCTACCAAAGCAGCCCCTCTATACGTACTTTCATTTATATCTCCAAAAAGTTTAGCACAATGAAGAACCAGCAACGGCCGCATTTGTTTTCCCTTTCTCTTAACAATATAATTCATTATTGTATCCAAAAGGGGAACCTTACTTTTTACGCTTTCCTTAAATTTTTCCTCAAATATTTTAAGTTCGGATTCTATAGGAGACTTTATATAGGCTAAGGGCTGTGCCATTAAATCGGTTGCAATTTAGTGTATAAACAAAAAAGGAGAGCAAATGCTCTCCTTTTAATATCAATAAAATAAAATTTAATCTTCTCTTATTTCTTTTGCAGCGGTATAACTTAGCTTGAGGGCATTAACCTGTCTAAGTTCTTGTTTAATATCGGTAACAATACCCATTTTAACTGTTTTATCTGCTTTCAAAGAAGTTGTCATATATTTAACCTCAGCTTCATCTTTCTTTGAGTTTTGAAGTGTAATGTAAGCTTGAATATCATCCACTGTTGCGAATGCATCGTCCAATTGAATTCTAGGCGTTGTGCCCATTTTAGGATCAATTGGAGGCCCAACAAAGATGTAGTGTAAACGAGATTTCTTTTCAAGTTTTTCAACCTCAGTTGCTTGTGGCAATTGAGTCTTAACTTTCATCTCTCTATCCCTCATTTTGGTAGCAACCATAAAGAAGAATAGTAACATAAATACAATATCTGGCAAAGCAGATGTATTTATTGCTGGTGATTTATCTCCGGATTTCTTTTTAAACTTTGACATTATTTACCTCCTAAACTAACTGGTTCTGCTTCTGATAACTTCTTAGGATATTTTGTTTTTACCTCCTTAATCTTTGCCTGGTCTCTATTCGGACTTAGCTCACTGTACAAACGTCCAAATTCTTGCATAGAGTAATCATTCCTAACTTCATTATATGCTGCTGTCAGTTCATTATAAACTTGCACGTATATATCGTAAGATGTACCTCTATCATTTTTGAGAGAAACAATTGCCTTTGTAGATGAAATTGCAAGATTTGGATCTCTACCCTCATTAGTAAGGTGATCTTTTGTCTTTTGTCTCAACCTATCAATGGTCATTAATTGCTTTTCTACCAATAGTTGATCATTTGCATTAATAAGTACCTCTAAAACATTACGTTTTTTCTGTACAGACTCTGGCGGTGGTTCGTTTGTTATTGGCGGTAAAGCCACTTGCAAACCTGTAGGAATATCCATGGTAGTGGTTACTAAGAAAAAAACCAATAATAAGAATGCTATATCGGCCATTGAGCCGGCATTTACTTCTGGTGTACCTCTACTTTTTCTTCCCATAATTTTTAGTTTTTAAATAGTCCTGTAAACTCAGATACAAGGATACCAACAAATGAAATACCTAATATTCCATAAAGAAGATAAAGACCTGCATCTATCATTTTTGACTGCCCTGGTTCAGACACTCCAAAGTCTAAGTATGCATCTAATACCTCACCTTTTGAAATATTATACCCAATTATTGCTATTAAAACCACTCCAGCAACTCCTATTAAAGACTTAACCGAAGATTTGGGATGCTGTATCATATTGGCAATTGAAGCCGAAAGCGTAATAAACGCTGCAATGCCCAAAAGTATATATGTTACAATTAAACTTATTGAACTCCCTTTATTGGGATCGTTATCGCCCCAGATATAGTAGCCTATTCCGAAGATTAGGGCTCCTACAACTAGAACGTAAAATATTATTTTAAAAATATTACCCATTACCCTGCTGTGTTATGTGCTACAATATCATTCTTAACTAACATATCTACTAACTCAATAGAAGACTCTTCCATTCTATTAACAATAGAATCTATTTTAGAAACTAAGTAGTTATAGAATAACTGAAGAATGATTGCAACAATAAGACCTGCAACCGTTGTTAATAATGCTATTTTAATACCTTTTGCAACAACTGCTGGAGAAATATCACCCACTTTTTCAATTGTATCAAAGGCATCAATCATACCAATTACTGTACCCATGAAACCAAGCATTGGAGCAAGAGCAATAAATAAAGACATCCAAACAAGTCCTTTTTCTAATTGTCCCATTTGAACAGAACCGTAACCAACTACTGCTTTTTCTACAACATCTATAGAACCTTGATTGGCTCTATCTAAACCTTGATAAAAAATACTAGCAACAGGTCCTCTTGTATTTCTACAAATCTCTTTAGCTCCTTCAATGTTTTTATTCTTAACTTCTTCCTCAATTTGAGCAACAAATTTGTCAGTATTAATTGACATCCAGAATAATGAGATAATTCTTTCAACTGCAATAGCTAAACCTAGAATTAAACATAAAAGAGGTAATGCCATAAAAGCAGGTCCACCTTCTATAAATTTCTTTTTAAGAACTTGGTGTCCACTTTGATCGGCAACTGGAGCTGCTTCTTCTTCTGTTTCTTCAACAGTTTCTTCAACTGCATTAGAATCTGCTACTTCAGTACCTTCTTCTACAACTTCTGTTGCTTCTTCTGCTGCTGCTTCTTCATTTTGAGCAAAAACAGACTGAACACTAAATGTCATTAGACATAACAACATTAATAAGGATGTAAATTTTTTCATTTTATTTTGAGACTTATTATTACGTATTGCGGACAAAAATAGAAAATTTTGAATAGCGTTAAGCATATTGGTATCATTATTTTAAAGTTTTATTTTCTCTTTTATAACCTCAAAGATGCTAGCTATTATATTTAATTTTTATAAATCTATAAAAACGTCCATTTTCGCTTTACTAAAGGATAAATTCACACTGAATTCAATATGGCAAAGAAAAAAACTGCATATATCTGTTCCAATTGCGGTGCTAATTATGCTAAAATGATGGGCAAATGTTTTTCTTGTGGTGAGTTTAACACCTTACAAGAAGAGGTTGTTACAAAAGGAAATAATGGCATTCATAATCTAACCGAAATTGAAGGTGTTGTTACTCCAGTAAACAATGTAGACGCTATTGAGTTAAAAAGGCTTAAAACACCAGGCACCGAATTAAATAGAGTTTTAGGTGGAGGAATTGTCCCTGGCTCCGTTATTCTTCTTGGTGGAGAACCCGGTATAGGTAAATCAACATTACTCTTACAATCTGCACTTAGAATGAACAAAAAAGTGTTGTATGTAAGTGGAGAAGAAAGTCTAAATCAAATAAAGATGAGGGCAGATAGAATTGGAATTACCAATGAAGATTGCCTTTTGTTAAATGAAACTAGCGTTGAAAATGTAATCAGTAAGCTTAAAGAAGTAAAACCGGCATTTGTAATAATAGATTCTATTCAAACCATGTTTTCTAAATACTTAGATTCAACTCCTGGCACGGTATCTCAAATAAGGGAAGCAACCTCCTTACTGATACAATTTGCAAAGAAAAATGAAACACCAATAATTTTAGTGGGGCATATTACAAAGGAGGGTCAGTTGGCTGGACCTAAATTATTGGAGCATATGGTAGATACCGTTTTGCAGTTTGAAGGAGAAACTCAGAACAGTTATAGGATTCTTAGAACTTTAAAAAACAGGTTTGGAAGTTCTCTAGAACTTGGCATATATGAAATGACTTCTGAAGGTATGCGTGAAGTGGATAACCCAAGTGAAATCCTTATAAACCACAGAAACGAACAATTATCGGGCATAGGAGTTGTTGCCTCTCTAGAAGGCAATAGAAGCTTGCTTATTGAAACGCAAGCTTTGGTAACACCTGCTGTTTATGGTAATCCTCAAAGAAACACCAACGGGTATGACATTAAACGATTAAACATGATTTTAGCCGTGCTTGAAAAACGCTGTGGACTAAAGTTATCTATGCAAGATGTGTTTGTAAATATTGCAGGTGGATTAAAAATTGCTGACCCAGCGACTGATTTGGGTATTGCTGCAGCATTAGTTTCATCTCTAGAAAACATTGCTTTACCTCCAAATATGGTTTTTGCTGGTGAAATAGGTTTGAGCGGTGAGGTAAGAAGTATTAATAGGATAGATCAAAGACTAAAAGAAGCTGAAAAGTTAGGGTTTAAAGATTTTGTACTTTCAGACCAGCTGGAGATTAACACGAGTGAGTATAAAATTAAAATACATAAAGTAGGCAATGTAAACCAAGTGTTTAATTTACTTTTTGCTTAAAAATTTTGTGTTGGTTTTTCCATCGATACTACAACCAACAATCCTCTAGTATTTTAATGGTTTTCAAGATATAACTTATTTTTGCCTCTCTTATTTACAAGAATGGTTATAGAAGTATTAAAATCTAAAATTCACAGAGCTAAAGTTACGCAAACAGAACTTGACTATGTTGGAAGCATAACAATAGACGAAGACTTAATGGATGCTGCCAATATGATGGAAGGCGAAAAAGTACTTATAGTTAACAACAATAACGGTGAACGGTTAGAAACTTATGCTATTGCGGGTGTTAGAGGAAGTGGTGCAATTTGCCTGAATGGTGCAGCAGCCAGGAAAGCTTCAAAAGGAGACATTGTTATAATTATTTCCTTTGCACATATGGAATTTGAAGAAGCTAAAACGTTTACTCCATCTCTTGTTTTCCCTGACAAGAACAATAAAGCAATCTTTGAATAAGAATTTAAAAACAGCTATAAACACCTTCTTTTTTCTTGCAGTTGGTGGATTTTTATTTTACTGGGCTATTGGTAAAGAAGATTCCTCTCAATTCTTTTCTGAAATACAGAATGCAGATTTAAAATGGATAGGGTTAAGCATTCTTTGTGGCATACTTAGCCATTTAGCTAGGGCATTAAGATGGAATTTGTTACTTAAACCTATGGGATATAACGCTGGGGTTGCAAATAGTTTTCATGCTGTAATTATTGGCTACCTTGTTAACATGGCACTGCCAAGAGTTGGAGAAATTACTAGACCTGCTGTTTTAAACAAGCTAGATAATATACCATTCAATAAGCTAGTAGGAACGGTAGTAATTGAACGAGTTATTGATTTGGTAATTACTATAGTTATTGCAATTAGTATTTTCTTTATTCAGTTTAATGTTATTTATGATTTCACTGCCGAGTTATTTCGTAGTGTAAATACATCATTTATAATGATATATAGTATCATTGGTATAGTTGGATTTGTTCTATTATTACTAGTATATAAATATCGATTTTGGTTCTATAATTTACCTATAATTAAAAAGTTTAAAGACTTTATTGAAGGTTTGTTGGATGGTATAAAAACCATTTTTAACCTTGAACAGAAAGGGTTATTTGTTTTTTATAGTTTGTTCATTTGGTTTATGTACTTCTGTATGCCTTACTTTATATTTTTTGCATTAGAAGGCACATCGCACTTAGGAGCTTCTGCCGGATTAACTGTTCTTTTATTTGGTACAGCAGCAATGATAGTACCCGTGCCTGGTGGCGTAGGCACTTTTGAGTTAATGGTACCTGCTGCTCTTTCTCTTTATGGCATTGCCGCTACTCTAGCTAAATCTTATACTCTTATTACGCACGCAATACAGATAATGGTTGTATTGGGCGTTGGTATTATTTCGGTTCTATATTTCGTTATCAAATCACAAAAAATTAAAAAAAATGAGCTGGCTAAAGAAAATAGCTAATAAAATCTTTAACGACAGAAATCAATTAATTAAAGTAGTTGAAGCGTGGAAGAAAGAAAACAAAAAAATTGTATTTACTAACGGTTGTTTTGACTTATTGCACCTTGGCCATATAGACTATTTAAGCAAGGCAGCTGATTTAGGCGATAGACTTATTATTGGACTAAATACCGACGATTCTGTATCTAAACTTAAGGGACCTCTAAGACCAGTTATTAATGAGGTTACAAGAGCTCATAAGCTTGCAAGCATGGAGTTTGTTGATGCGGTTATTTATTTTAATGAAGAAACCCCTTTAGAACTAATTAACCAGACTAAACCAAACGTATTGGTTAAAGGTGGGGATTATACTATTGCAACCATTGTAGGTTCAACAGAAGTTATAAAATTAGGTGGAAGTGTTGAAGTAATTCCATTTCTTAAAGGACATAGTTCAACAGCTATTATAGAAAGGATTAAAGGTTAGTTTTACTTCTTACGTCTTTTCCCGCCTTTCAAATTATCTTGTAACGTCTTTAAAACATCCCATTTCCCATCTCTAGCGAGCACTGCTTGTTCTGCCCAAGTAGCAGGATCGTGTACGGCATAATTAGGCCCAGCAGCAATTAATACGTTCTTTACCCTTGCCACTTCAGACTCTACCAAATCACTAAAACTATAAATACCATCTGCATTAAGTAATTGCTCAATCTTTGGTCCGATACCTTCAATTTTCTTTAAATCATCTGGAGCATTACTAACTGCTTTAGTAGATTTAGAACTACCTAAAATTATTTTCTTTAGTGCATCAATGCTTGATTCTTCTTCATTGCCACTATCTCCTATTCCTGCATCTCCTTTTTCATCTTTAAGAGTTGATAAAACTTCCTCAGAATTCCCTGTTTCCAATTCTCCTGAAACACTTTCAATACTATTATCCTCTATAATTTCTTCACCTTTTGACTCTGCTTCAGTAAAACCGTCGTTATCTAAATCACCCCCTATTTCAATGGAACTGCTGACTTCGTTTCCTAATACTCTAGACTCGAGTTCTTCCGCCATCGATACCTTGCTAGCATCTGCTGAGTTACTAATAATACTAATGTCTTCCTCATCAACGTTCTTAATTGAAACATCTTTTGACACATCAACACGAGCAGTTTCTTCAATCGTTGTTCCAAATTTATCACTATCTTGTGAATTATTTTCTGCAATATCAACTACAGCTGCTGCTAAATTAGCATATTCTTCCTCAGCTTTTCTAGCGTCCTCAGCAACAGATTCTGACAAGGCATTAAAAGAATTCTCTGCTTTAATTTTAGCTGATGTACATTCATATAAATCATTAGATAAACGCTCAATCTCTGACGCTTGAACACTTATTTTATTGTTATATACACTCAAATCCACATCTTTAGGAGCTGTTCTAGAACGCAAAATAGACAGTTCACTCTCTAAGGATTCAACTTTTAATTTTAGCTTAGAATTAAGCATTAACCTAAGCAAGTAGCCTAGTATAAATGCACCTAACAAAATCAGTGCAATCTCTAAAATATATGTCCCCATTGCCGCATTCCCAGGCCCTTCAAATATCTGTTCTGTATTCATTTCTTAATATTTATTTATTAGTATTTCGACACGTCTATTTTTTATCATTCCATCTTCGCTGTCGTTACCAGTTACTGGATCTGTTTCTCCTCTAGATGATGGATAAATTCTATCTTCTGACATACCATACGTTACCAACAAGTCCCTTATTTTATTTGCTCGTTCTAATCCCAATGAATAATTTTCTCCTTCTGAACCAGCATTATCTGAATGACCTATAACATCTAAATTAAACTTGGCATTACTTCTAACCAATTGATTTAAATATTCTTGTATACTAGGATTTAATATTTCGTCAGGTTCATTCGCCTTAAAATGAATAATTGCACCGAATTCTGTTTCTTCAACAAATTCGTTATTCAGCATTATTTTAAAATCAGCTGCAGCCAACACTTTTTCCGAAGAATCATAATCCACTGCTTTTGATGTAAGTAAAAATCTATAATCTGCTAATTCAGGCATTAGGTTTCTCACAGCACTAGCTCTAGCAATACCCAGGTTATCAAACCCAGAAGTATTAGATTCATTTTTATCATATTTACCTACGACCTTAATTTTATTATCTTCTCCTAGCTGTTCTAACAAATTATCTCTATACGTGGTAAAAGACGTGCCTTTAACTACATCAAAGCCACCAAAACTAAAACCAATAGGCACATCAACTTCCTCAATAGTTTCTATGGCAGAACATTTCTGTTTTACCTTACACACATAAAACCAACCTGAAGATAAGCACCACAGTATAAAAAGAAATAATACAGAATATGCTCTTGAATTCATTACTACGTTATTATGCGGAGAGAGAGGGATTCGAACCCTCGGTACCCTTTTGGGGTACACACGCTTTCCAAGCGTGCCTAATCGGCCACTCTAGCATCTCTCCTTCTATGTTTACAAAGTAAATTATAATTTAAACAATTTCAATGCATTAGAAGTTGTTATATCCGCAACTTCTTGCATTTCCTTACCATAAATTACAGATAACTCTCTAATTACCTCTACCACGTAACTCGATTCATTCCTTTTACCCCTATAAGGAACAGGAGCCAAATAAGGGGAGTCTGTTTCCACTACCAACTCACCCATAGGAATACTTTGCAACACGTTTCTTAAATTCGAGTTTTTAAAAGTAACTACACCTCCTATTCCCATTTTAAAACCAAGATCTATAATATTTGATGCCTGTTGCTCAGTACCAGTAAAACAATGGAATACACCTGTTAAGTTTGTTTTACCAAAGTTTATTTTAATTAAGTCAACAATCAAATCAATTGACTCTCTTGAATGAATAACTATGGGTAGATTATAATCCAATGCCCACTGAATTTGAATTAAGAATGCCTCTTCTTGTATTTTTTTTGTACTCTTATCCCAATACAGATCGATACCTATTTCGCCAACAGCTATATTAGGTTCATTCTGCAATACACTATTCAATACACCTAACACTTCCTTATAATCTTCCTTTACAGAACAGGGGTGTAACCCTATCATTCTATAAAACATTTTAGCATCCTGAGCCACCAATTGATTAATACCTTCAATGCTATCTAAATCAATATTGGGCAACAAAACTTTAGATACTCCTGCATTTACCAAACTTTGTATTACAAGGTCTCTATCCTCATTAAACTGTTCTGCATACAAATGCGAATGAGTATCTATAATGTTTTTCATTTTAAATTTATGCTGCAAGTATAAATTGGTTTACTCTTTGATAAAAATAAACATAAAAAAAGCCCCCAATCCAAAGATTGAGGGCTTAGTATTATTTGTTTCTAAATATTATTTAGTAACAGTAATTCTTTTTGTAGCGTAGTAGTTACCGTTCTTAACTTGTACAAAGTAAACGCCATCAGCAATTGCAGACATATTTACATTATACTTACCGTTAAGGTTATCAATAACTTGAGTAGGAATAATGTTTCCTAAGATATCAGCAACAACGATAGTTACGTCAGAAGCTTTTTCAACTTCTAAGTTAAACTGACCGTTAGTTGGGTTAGGATAAACATTAACCATATCATTGTTTAAAGTTAAGTCTTCAACACCTGCTAAGTTAATAGTAATTGTTTGACAAGACTCACTCCAACATTCAGCATTTTTAGTTGCTAAGCAAGCTTCAAATGTTCCGACATCTACGTTTTCGTAAGTGTATACTGGATCTTCAGAATCATCACTTGCTCCATCACCAAATCTCCATTGGTATAAAGAGTTACCGGCAGCAGCGTCAAAAGATACTGTTCTACCTTCTTTATCTACCGTAAACGATGCATCTGGAGCAGCGTTAACAGTTAATTGCTTAGATATTTCATCAGAACAACCACCTGGAACGATAGCTTTTAAAGTTACACTAATAATTTGTGTAGAACCTGTAACTGGGTAAGCGTGTCTTGGAGATAAATCACTAGAAGTAGCTCCATTGTCATTGAAATCCCACTCATATTGTAAATCACCAGCAGCTACTGTTGATTTATTAGTAAATACAGCTTCATCGCCTTCACAAACGTCAGCAACTTCAAAGTCAGCAACAGCTTGTAATACAACATCTAACTCTTTGGTTATAGAACTAGAACATCCGTTTAAATCAGCAACAGTTAAAGAAACTATTTTAGTTCCAACTTTAGGGAATAAGTATTGTGGATTTTCCATTGCAGAAGTAGACTCTCCGTTGAAATCCCAAGCGTAAGAACTATTTGCTCCACCGTTTGGTACAGAACCAGTTCTTGTAAAGCTAACCGGAGTTAAGTTACAAGCTGCATCCCACGCAAAATCAGCCTCTGGAGACTCATTTAAAGAAACAGTACCATTTTTAACACTAACACAACCAAACTCTGAAGTTGCAGTTAATGTTACCGTTTTGCTACCAGAAGTAGCAAATGCGTGAGAAGCATTCTCTAATCTAGAGATACCACCATCACCAAAGTCCCAAGCAAATCCCATATTAGCATCGTTAGGAATAGTAGAAGAATTTAAAAACTCAACATCTACAAAGTTACATGCACCATTAGTTGTAAAGTTAGCAGTTGGCATTTCGAACTGATATGCATTTTTACTTAACGTAGCATCACAACCGTTTGCAGTACCTGTAAGAGTTACAACTCTTTGACCAGGAGTATTAAATGTAAACGTTGGACTTTCATCAATTGAAGAACCTTCACCGTTAAAATCCCACTCATAAGCTATAGTACCAGCTACAGGCAAACTAGAACTGTTATTAAATTGAATCGGAGATTGCTCACAAGCGTTAAGTACTTTAAAGTCAAGCTCTGGCTTGGGAGTAACAGTAATTGATTTAGTAACTGAATACTTGAACAATGGATATTCTCCATTAATTACAGTTAAAGTTACATCTGCGTTACCATAAGCTGTATAGCTCCAAAATCCATCTTTAATTTCTGAATTATCGTCAGTAACTGAAGCGTCTGGATCACCAAACTCCCAAGAGTTTAACATATAATCAGTACCATCTAAAGTAGATGTGTTTTTAAATGATGCAACATCACCTAAACAAATATTAGAAGCATCAAAACTTACATCTGGAGTATGAGGAACATATAGGTATCTGCTTATTGTAGTATCACAGTTTGTGTTTAAATCTAACACAATAACTTCCATTAAGATGGTAGAATCAGCTAATGATTGATCTGGATCAACAGTAAGCACTTCATCTCCACTAGGTAATGAGAAACCTAAAGAAGTTACATCTACACCACCCATTGTTGTTGCCATAACAGTATAAGTATAATCTACACCTGGAGCAGCACTACTATATTTCGTTGGACGAGAGATATCGTACTCTAACACGTAGTCTTTTACAGTTGCATCTGGATCTGCCATGTTACCTGTCTCGAAGTAACCATCAAAGTTTGCACCTTGAGTCAAGTCGCCACCACTAGGCGAAGCAGTAGTGCCGATTGTATGAGAACCGCTACTATTAGTCGGATCATCGTCATCGCCCTGTACCGAAACTTCTATTACGTGAGTGTTTGTTCCATTTAATGTTGGAATAACATTGAAAGTAAACGAAGCAGTTGCTCCAATAGCAATAGGACCTGCAACTTTTTCTTTTACAGCAGTACCACCATTTACAGTATACTGTAAAGGAATGTCGCCCATTGCGAATCCAGAGTTGTTTTTTATAGTAACAACTACACCTTCAGCATAAGGAGCACACTCACTTAAGGTACCTACCATATCAACACTTTCTATTTCTATATCTACAGTATACTCAAGTGCCCCAATGTCTGGGCTAGAAGTATTTCTTGTTACACCATCTAAGTCTACTAAGTTTCCATAAGTAGTAATACCACCTTTATTAGCCATCGATATACTTTGAGGACCCCAATCATATGTTGAACGATTTGCTAACTTAGCGTCCACTGAAACAGAGTTAGCTGCACCCGCAGATGATTGCCAATTAGCCAATGTCTTTTTATTGCCGCTGTAGTAGCCTATATAAGCATTAGAAGGAAGTACTCCGCCAGCCATGGTAGAATTGTCCAAATTGTTATGATCGAAAGTACAGTTAGGATTGTATGTATAAATTGACCAAGAACCACCACTAGTAGATCCCCAACTTTGAGTTACATCTGTGATAATATTGTTTTTCACTTCACCTTTAGGTGCGTAGTAGTTGTAAATACCATAGTGACGAGTATACGCATATGTTACAACTCCGTCCATTACTATTGTGTTTCCTATAATGTTGGCCTCTCCAGATGCGTTGTATGAATAATTATAAATACCATATTTATAATATGGACCATAAAGATCAATAACATTATTTCTAATTTCAAAATCAGTAGAAGCATAGTAGCCATACGCATAGATACCATATATACTAGCATAGGCATACGTTCTTTGACCGTTCAATTCGTAAATCTTATTTCCATTTATTGCACAAGCCTTATTACTACTACTAAAGTAGTTGTAAATATAAATACCATACATATAAGTGTTAGTATTGCTATTATTTTCGTTATGGATTGCGTTGTCATTTATTGTATAACCACTAGCATATCTAAGATAAATACCATACTGACCAAGGTCCTGCATATCGTTGCCTGAAATAACGTTAGACGCATCACTTGTCATAGATTGTGCTTGACTGCAAACTACACCATAGTTTTTACCATAAGCATTAACAGAAGAGGAACCTTTCCACATTTTGTTGTTGGTAATTGTAATGTTTGTGTTCTCATCTGTAGGGTTTTGATAAGCAAAATTATTATTTCCTATCCAAACATACGCAGATGTATAATAAGCTGGGTACCCAGCGTAAGCAGTAGATTTTTCAGCAATAAATTCACAATTGTTAATTGTCAAATACTCACAATCACCATACGCATGAAACAATTTATCTGAAGAAGATGAAGTTTCTTTGAATACTAAATTGTTAAAAGTAATATAATCGGTACCTTCTAACTCAACAATGTTACCCCCTTGAGAAATAGTATTGCCATTTCCGTTGATTGTAATAGTGTTGGTAGCAGAAGCACCTGAAATTTCTTCTAGGTAGAAATTCTCTGCATAAGGACCAGAAGAAGCAACTACATTTACTGTAACCGCACCGCTAACTCCGTCTGCAATTAGATCTGTAGCTAAGTCGCTAAAGTCTGCATAATTTGTGCCAGAAGTAGTTCCACCAGCATTAATGGTATAAGTACCACTTAGTTGAGCCATAGCCGTTCCTGCAAAAAGCATGGAGCAAAGCATAGCTATCGATTTTAATTTGAAAAGCCAATTTCCTTTGTAAATTTTTTTCATACGCTTGATTGATAAATTACGTTTTAGAGCATCAAAATTATACAAAAAATCGAATAAGCAATGATAAACGTTTAAAAATGACGGTTATTGCAAGCCTATCTTCTTAAATCCACTAAAGCAAGACAAAACTTTACTCTTGCCTTGTATAAAGTTATAACTGTTATTATAGTTTAAACTTGACAGAGCAACAATCTTGGAGTTTTTAACCAAAGAAAGAACAGCAGAATAGTACCGTTTAGATTTAGTGTTACCTATAATTACATAGTCAACGTAAATATTTCTGGCCATATACTTTTGATTTTGATCTGCAAACAACAACCTAGTGTTTGCAAAATATACAAAGCCATTTCCCAAGCTCACTACACCATTCCAATTTCCCTTTCTTTTGAGTAAACTTATAGGTAGCACTTTTACTTCTCCCCTAATTCTTTCATTTATTAAATATGGTTTAAGAATGTACTTTGCTGTTTGGTTGCTATTAAATGTTGCTTCTGAACAAAAAAAGGTTACATCATTGCCTTGCCTAAAACCACAGATCACTTCTTTATTGTGGTTAAAAAATAAAACCTCGGATTTGTTATCAGCACCCAAACCATAGTTGGATAACACCCCTACTAAAACAACAACAATGGAAATAGTAATTCCAAAATTCCACTTGTGTTTAACTGTAAAGGTTATCAAAAAAATTGCACAGTATATTAGCATCATTTGAAAAAAAGATATGTGTACATCCTCAAAAAAGGCAAAAGGAAGGTTTTGGATTTTTTGAACTGCCGCCGCTACAAACTCTGTATAAAACTGCATAAAGCTGCTTGCCCCTGTGGCTAAAAAACTGCTAACAAAAGACATAGCCACCATAAAAAATCCAGCATATAATATTATGGTAATGCATGGAATAACAATGAGGTTAGAAAAAAGAAACAAATTGGGATACTGATGGAAATAGTACAAACCCAAAGGGAATGTTGTGATTTGTGCTGCTAAACTAACCGACATTAATGTAACAACTTTATCCATTAACCAGGATTTTTGAGGCAGCCAAGATCTAAAAATGTCTTTATAATAAACAATACCTAATACTGCTAAAAACGAAAACTGGAAACCTACATTAAACAAATTGTTTGGATTTAATAGTATTAACACAAAAGCAGCAAATGTTAAGGTGTTATAAATTGAGGTTTGCCTGCCTGTTGCTTTAGCAACTAAAACCAGCCCAAACATTAAAGATGCTCGTGTAACAGAAGGAGAAAACCCTGTAATAATGCAATAGCTAAAAAGAGCTAATAAAATAACCAAGGCCTTGAGCTTTAATTGCCAACCTGTACTTTTAGAAAGCCCAATTAACCAAGCAAGAAGGATATAAATAATACCTACGTGCAAACCCGATACTGCTAATACGTGTATTGTACCCGTTTTAGAAAAAGCCTCCACCCAAGTATCGTCTAACTCTCCTTTATACCCAAAAATTATAGCCTCTGCAACCCCTCTTACGGGTTTATTAGCTATGTACCTTTTAAAAATAGACTTTAACTTAGATTGAACCTTATAAGCGAACCCTAGAATTGGGTTGGCCTTATTTCTATGGAGGTTTATCCATTTATCTGCAGTTATATAACCACTGTTGTAAATGTTTTTAGATTGATAATAGTTTTTAAAATTAAACTGATGCGGATTTTTAGGCTCTTCAACTTTGGGTATTTGGTTACGGATTAATATAAGATCCCCATATTTTAGCTTTTTGCTCTTTGTATTTAGCTGAAAGAAAACTTGGGCTTTGCCTATGGCTCTTTCTTGTTTTGAATGCTGAAAAACCGAATTGACTTTAATCTGAGCCGCTATACTTTTGGGTTTTAACTCGGGTAGAGATGTAACTTTGGCTAAAAGATATTCGGCATTTGTAAAATTATTAAAATGAGCCGTTGAATAGGATTGCTTATTTATGTGATTAATTAAGCCTCCTAAAAAGAGAAGAGTGCTGTAAAAGCAAATTGATGCTCCGGAAATTATAGACTTATTGATTCTATATCTTAAGTAAATATGCAGTGCTACTAAAACAAAAACTGATAATGCGGTGCCGTACAGCAAAATGTCTTTGGAAAACGAGAAATAATGGTCTAAAAGAATTCCAATTGCAAACGGTATAAAAAACCTGAGCAATGGAACATCTCTCCAAACATAGACCATATGTGTTTAAGCTAAACCGTGTTTTCTATACATTAAAGCCTTAAGCTCGTCTTTAAGTTCTTCATTGTCCCACTCTAACCTTGTTTTATAGTCGGTATAAACTTCAAAAGCCGCTTCTCTGTTTTCTGCATTATCGAGCTTACCCATAAATTCATTGTAGGCTTTAAAATCTCCATCAAAAAAATTGCTTTGAAATTCAAATCTTTTTACAACAGAAATTGCCTTAGGAATACTTGCAATAGGTTTACTGTTAAATTTCTCGAACAAAGATTGTATTTCTGCTTCTACTACTTTTTTAACTTTTGGTGGTGCTTTCTTTGGTTTGGGAGTTTCTTTTACAACCTCAACTATGGGCTCTACTTTTGGGGTTTCTATTATTGGCTTAGGTTCTGGCTTTTGCTCCACCACCACTTTGGGTTTAGGCTTAACAATAGGTTTGGGAATTGGTTTAACCGGTGGGATAACAGGAGCGGTTTCAACATTTTTAGTTCTTCTGCCTACAAATGCCAAAGTATTAATTTGCTCGTACAGCTCAATACACTGTTTTCTTAAAACATCTATATCTAGCTGAGATAATCTTTCGCCATGTAAACTTAATCTGTTATTATTTATACTTAACAAACCAAGCAATTCATCTATTCTATCATGTAAATTAACCCTACTCATAATTATGGTACGAATAAAACTAAATAATATTACTTTCGGCACTCATTATTAACACTGCATGTTTATTGAACCTAAAAACAGCAAAGGCTGGATTGAAGTAATTTGTGGCTCTATGTTCTCTGGTAAAACCGAAGAGTTGATTAGACGAGTGAAAAGAGCCAAGATTGCCAATCAAAAGGTTAGGATATTTAAACCTAAGATGGAAACCCGTTACGATAAAGTAAAAGTAGTATCGCACGATGACAATTATATTGATTCATTTCCCGTAGATAGTTCTGAGGAAATTTTAGATTGGATTGAAAATGTTGATGTTGTAGGTATAGACGAGGCTCAATTTTTTGATGCCAATCTTCCTAACATTTGTAATGAGCTGGCAAACAAAAATAAGCGGGTAGTAATAGCGGGTTTAGATATGGATTACGAAGGTGTTCCGTTTGGATGTATGCCAAGCCTAATGGCTATGGCAGAGTATGTAACCAAGGTACATGCAATTTGTATGCAATGTGGTTCTGTTGCTCAATATTCTTTTAGGTTTACAAAAAGTGGCGAGCAAGTTAAATTGGGAGAAAAAGACCAATATGAACCTAGGTGCAGAAAGTGCTATGTTAAAGGAATGGAATTGCAATAGCCGGTATAACATAAATAAAATCACCCCAAAACCTATACAAACCTTTCTGTTTATATTTATCTGGATAAATAGAAATGTGTAATAATATGCAATTCATAAGCACAATAATTATCCCCCCTAGTAGTGATAAATCTTGCTTGTAAATAAGATAAACAATAAGCACTATTGAAACGGTAATTGCTATTCTTGTTATATACAACGCAATTTCTTTTCCATAAACATGTGCTGCTGACAAAAAATTACTTTTTTCATCGGTTTCAAAATCGAAATAAGAAAATAACAATAAGTTTGAAAGGTTCAATAAAAAAAAGGCAATAACTACAATACTTAAATTGCTCATCCAATTATAAACCAAAGTTGCAGTTAATGGCAAGATAGAAAACCCCAAAGTAACAACAGCAGCAATAAATACTTCCTTTAGGAAAAGTCGATTTTTATACTTTTTTGAAATTGCAAGATTAATAATGAAATGAATTAAGGTTAGGATACATAAAAACCAACCTAATCTAAAATACTGTTTACTCAGCATCCCAAATACAAGTAGTAAGCAAGCAATAAAACCAAATAAAATTAGTGGTAGTAGAATTTTTCTATGTTCAAAATGAAGTTTGTGACGCATAGATATGGCTTGATCTTTTAGTTTAAAGCCATCGAAAAGATGATCAGCAGTATATATTATCCATATTGAAAGTGCTAAAACTGCACCAGCAACATAATCTGGTGTAACCCCAAAGATTTTACTAAAAAAACAGAACGTTACGAAAGAGCCAAGTACTACCCATAAGCTATATACATTAACAATATCAATAAAAGATAATTTGGTAAAGAAACGTTTCACCTAAGAAACGTTAATTGATAGCAATTACTTTAGACACATCTGGAAGAGCTTTTTTAATGCTTTCTTCTACACCTGCTTTCATAGTAATATGACTAATACTGCAAGTTTTGCAAGCTCCCACAAGTTTTATTTTAACAATATTGTCTTCAATAGAAACAAATTCTACATCGCCTCCATCTTTCTTTAAAAATGGTCTTATTGCATCTAAGGCTTGCTCAATTTTAGATTCTATAGCGGTCATTGTTAAGGCTGTCAAATATATCTTAAATTATCTATTTGCTGCTAGTACAGATAACTTTTGAACTATTGAACCCGCAACAGGCAAATAGTAATCTAATTGATTTTCAAAAGACTTGTCTTCAAGTATTGGCAATTGCCCTAACAAGTCTAAATTCCATTCATTGCATAAAATAGATCCCCCATCTTTTCCAAAGAGATAATACTTCTTATCTTTTTCTGGTTCAAAGAAACACATGTTTTCTATTACGCCTACTATATTTTGTTTGAGGTGCGGGTTTAAGAACATGTCTATGGCTTTTCTGGTATCAGCTACCGCAACATCTTCTGGTGTAGTTACAATTACTACTCCACTTAGAGGGATTTGCTGTATAATGCTAAGATGAGCATCTCCTGTTCCTGGGGGTAGATCTATCAAAAGATAGTCTAGTTCTCCCCAATTTACATCTGTACAAAACTGAGATATTGCTTTGCTAAGCATAGGGCCACGCCAAACTAATGCTTGCTTTTTATCTACCAAATAACCTATGCTCATTGTTTTAATTCCATCAGACATTATAGGTTCCATTAGATTACCAGTCATTTGAGGTTTATCCTCCAACGTTTTTAAAAGAACTGGTACCGATGGACCGTGTATGTCTGCATCTAGTAATCCTACTTTAGCACCTGATTTCTGTAGTGTTTTTGCTAAGTTTATTGCAACAGTACTTTTACCAACGCCACCTTTACCTGATGCAATTGCAATTATGTTTTTTACTGTCTTAAGTACTTGGTTATTATCCCTGCTCGTTTCCACATTAGATGTAATATTTATATCTACCTCTAACTCTTTACTCACCATAGTTGAAATAGCAGTTCTACAAGCGTTAGCAATACTATCCTTTAATGGACAAGCCGGAGTAGTTAACACTAAATCAAAGCGTAATTTATTGTTAGTTAACTCAACATTTTGGATCATATTAAGCGTAACCAAATCCTTTTTTAAATCAGGATCATCCACATAGCTTAATGCTTTTAAAACATCTTCTTTTGAAATTTTCATATATTTTTTATAAAAGGAAACAATCTTTTATTCATTTTTAGCACAAACCATTTTACAAATTTATGCTCGCCCATTAGCGTACCAACAATTAACAAATTGATCTGGTAAACAAAATAGATAATTACAATGGTTATAATTAACTCATACCAGTTAAGTTGGCTGTAGGTTTCTTTGTTAAACAAAAAATGCACTACAGGTTTTCTTACAAAACCTATTGAAGAACCCGTTAAAGCAAAAACTAAGAATATCCAAGCCATCCGTTTGTCAGACTCTATATTCCATTTTACTTTTAGCTTGTTCCAAAGCGATTTCATACAAGGGTGCAAAGATGCATTTGTAATTATTATAACCACAAATACATCATATAGTTTTTAATATATTAGTAAGAATAACTGCAATAACTTTAAATCGACTATTTGTTATATTGAAGTATGAAAAGTAAAAAGCTTTGGATTGCATCACTTTGTGTTTTTATTATACTTTCTGCAGTAAGCTACAAGTACATAAAAAACAACTATATGTTAACCGAAAGAGGTTTTTTAAAATATGAAGAAGCAGAAGTTTATATACAAGCTGGCCACGAAGGAAGAACTAGAGGTGCTGCAGGCACATCGAGCAAATTTGGCAGAGAAATAGATTGGACACCCATAGTAGCAGATGAAGCAACGCGTGTATTAAGAAATGCCGGAATATCTGTTATTAGAAGCAAAGCAGAAAGAAGAAAGTACAGTATCGTGGATTTAGCGTTGTCCATACATTTTGATGGTTCTGCCACAGCTTGTGCTAGTGGTGCTTCTATTGGGTATGACGACAAAACAGATAAAACCGCAGCAGATGAGTGGAAAAGGATGTTCGGCAAAGTATTCAAGTACCGTTGGCATCGAGATAACTTTACAAATAATCTGAGAAACTATTATAATTTTAAGTATACCATAACTTCAGATGCAGAACTGGTGTTGGAACTTGGCGACATAACGTGTCCACATCAAGCCAAATGGATGAAACCAAACTTAAAATACTGGGCCAACTAGTTGCTTATTTCGCAGCTAAAAGAGTGGGTAAAGAGCATTTAGTGAAAAAACCTAAAATAGCATAAAATCACTTTTTAGAATCGCGCTTTTTACGCTTGATTATTTTATAAATAATCCAAACTATTATAACTCCAGCAATTACAAGCAATGCGATACTTAACACACTTAACACTCCAGAAAAAGCGGTTTCTACCGCTGATACAACTGGGTTAGCTGCCCTGCAGTGAGGCCACTACTTTTTAACCTTATAAGAGAAGTTTCACTATAAATAGTTGTTGCCAAACCTCCACCTGCGATAATTGATATGGGCCATTTAATAAAAGGATCCATTTCTACAATGGTAGATCCAATTAATAGCGTTCCACAGATAGCGGCTGCAGGTGCAGCAACTGCATCCAAGGCGTTATCTATAAACGGTTAATAGTATCCTAACAACTCCAAAACAGTAGCTACTCCTAAAGTAACCATTGCTGGAACAGAACCAATCCAACTCATTGATTCTGCTAATTCAACATAATTAAAATGTGCCGCTATAGATGTAATTAAGGCAGGAACAAAAATTCTAAATCCAACTGCCGAACTTAACCCCAAGCCAAGAATTACGCTAAACACCAATGAAAAATCCATTTTAACAAAAAAAAAAGAGGGCAACCTTCGTTGCCCTCTTTCTTAACTTAGCTTTTAGTTTTAGGTATTAGTAAAAGAGTCTAAAATCAACTCTTCGGTTTAATGCTCTTCCTTCTGGAGTGCTATTATCCGCAATTGGCTTAGTTTCTCCATATCCTTTTGCAACAAGTCTAGCTTCTGCAATGCCTTTGTTAATTAAGTAAGCTTTTACAGAACTTACCCTATTTTGAGATAATGTTAAGTTAGATGCCTCTGCACCTTCATTATCTGTATGTCCTTCAATTCTTGCATTAGTTTTAGGATAAGCTTCTAGTATTGCTACTAAATCATCTAATTTTTCAAACGATTCTGTTTTGATAACAGCCGCGTTAGTCTCAAAATAGATTCCTTTAGCAGCAAGTTTTAATCTTTCTAAAATATCATCACCATACTCTGGGCAACCATTATTAGATGCAGGACCAGAAACATCTGGACATTTATCTTCTTCGTTAACAACACCATCTTTATCGTCATCCAATGGACAACCAACTGTATCCACTTCATACCCTTCTGGAGTTTTAGGACAAAGGTCAAAGTCATCAGAAATTCCATCTTTATCTGCATCTTTAATTCTGTATCCAGAACTTCCAGTACCACCAAAGTTAAATGCAAATCCAATGTTGTGATAAAGATAGATATCGTGGAGTGGTTTATTACCCTCCATTGCATCATTTAATTTAGCACCAGCTAAAGTAAATGGAGCACCATCGTAATTATCGTCAAAGCTATAATTAAACTGCTCACTTATTACTAGATCAATTGCATCTGTTAATCTAAATTTAGCGCCAACACCAGCATTCCAATGCGAAGCAAACCAAGTTCTACTGTTAGAATAACCCGTTTTGTTGTGGTGCAATCTAGAAATAGCTTGCATACCACCCATACCAGCTCTTATAAAGGGTTTAACAGCAGCATCCTCACTTAATATATAGCCATTGTTAAATTTATAAGTTACGCCCAATAACACTTCTGTTATTCTGGCTCTAAAACCTTGTCTGTAACTACCAATTATCCTTGGGTCGTAGGTTTGTTTGTAAAACCCTAAATCTCCTGCAGCTCCATAAATATTAGCGTCAAAAGATGGATTCAGGTAAATGCCGAAAGCAGCTCCTGCAGCTTGATAATCTGGAGCTCTCTGTAAGTATAAAGCAGAACCTAAGTCTCCATGATATTCACGGATACCTCCGCTAACCTCAAGGCCAAATTTCTTATCATACGATTGTGCAGTTATACTCGGTGCAATTAAAATAAAAGCAACTAAAAAAGTTAGTAAGTGTCTATTCATAATATCAAAAGCCTTTTTTGAATCAAGCAATATTAATGTCATTTATGTAATCACACAAATATATTTCGCTTTTTAATTCCAAAGTTTCGAGCCTTCGGAGCAGTTTTTACAAATGTCTATATTCTTTCTAGATTTAAGAATAAGTGTTCTAAATCTCTGATATTCGTTACTTTTCCAAATTGATTTAAACTTTTGACTGCTCAAATTTCCCAACTTATACTCTCCATCTTTATCAAAGCAACAGGGTACTACCCTTCCATCCCAAGTAACAACACAAGCGTGCCACATACGCCAGCAATGGTTCAATAATCCATTTTTAATTTTATACGCTAAGCCATCCTTTAAGTATCTGGAATACTTTGGATTTTTAGGCAATAAATCACTTCCTTGTTCAAAATTATAAACTTGGGCAGTTTTTAATGCCAAGTGGTCAACCCCAACCTTTTGTGCTAATTTTTTTACATCCTCTATTTCTCCCTCATTATGTCCAAAAACTATAAACTGCCAAATTATAAACGGTGTTTTACTGTTCGTTTGCTTTTTCCACTTAACCAAGTTTTTAGTTCCGCTTATTACTTTATCTAAGCTTCCACCCACTCTATATTTGGCGTAACTTTCTTGATTAACTCCATCAATCGAAATAATCAATCTACTTAAACCACTTTCAATTGTTTCTTTACAGTTTTTATCTGTTAAATAGTGCCCATTTGTTGAAGTGGCAGAATAAATTTTATTTTGGGTGGCATAGCTAACCATTTTGGTAAAATTGGGATTTAAATATGGTTCCCCCTGAAAATAATACGTGATATATGTTAAGGTGCTTTTTAATTGATCAATTAAAGATTTATTTAACATAGGCTCTAACATTCCGATTGGCCTGGTAAAGGAACGCAAACCACTGGGACACTCTGGGCATCTTAAATTACATGATGTAGTTGGTTCTAAAGAGACCGCTATAGGCAATCCCTTATGGTGATTTTTCTTTGTCCATTTACTCAAAAAATAACTGCCATAAATTAGAAGAGCGTTAAGAAGTCTTTTAACTTTTAATGTTTTTACATAAACATAGCCATCTCTAAAGTGAGCATTTTTTATCACAAACCAATTTTCTTAAGATTATAATAAAAATAAGGCGTGAAAATAATCCCTAAAATGATATACATCAAATTGAAAGACCATCCCGTTATACCTGCTCCCAACGCATAAAAACCAGTTAGCACTATAAAAATAGTTCCAGAAATAAAAAAATGTAAACCTAATTTACTTCCTCTTCTAATAAATACCACTCCCAATAAAATTATAATGTTTCCTATAATCCCATATAAGCTTCGTAATTTATATTTTGGTTCAACTAAGTTTTCTTTAAGATCTTGAAGAAAAGCATCTCTAACATAGTCATTCTCTTTTTTTTGGTTTTTAGGCAGGTTACTTAGTTGTAACTCAACATTTTGAATTAAATTTTCTCTTAGTTCGTTAACCATACTTGGGTCTTGAAAACTTGATATGTTTAAGGCCATAAAAAAAGAATAAAGCATAATACACGCAAACCCTATAATACCAAAAAGTCTATTTGCTTTGCTCATTATTTAATGCAAATAAAATGAAAAAAGACCCCAAAAAATGAAGTCTTTGATAATAGTGGTTCAGGTTATGATTTAAACCTTTTTTGAAAGTCTAAGAGCAATACTGTTCAAAATAAAAATAATGAGCAATGTCAAAGTTATTATTAATGGAATTTGAGGAGATTGCTTGTTGTCGTTAAAAGGAGATATTGGTGATGTATCATTTTCATCTTCAGACACAGATTTTATTTTATCTGTTCCGTTAGGTATATAATCGTAAAACTCATTTACATCCCACTGGGTTAAAGATGCAAGCTCAGATATTTCCTTTCTTCTTCTTGTTTTTAGTTTCTTGCTATAATTTCGTCCTTCAGAACAAGATAAATCCCCGGTAGCGGGATGAGTAATAACATATCTAGCTTGAAAGGATTGTCTATTTGGTGTTTCCTGAAAAAATAAGTCTTCAGGGAATTTGCTCAAACTATATCTTACGTGTAATCTGGTAAAGTGAACAGAGCTGCCTCGTTGATTAACCCAAGAAACACCCGCTTTAGTTAGGTCTACAAAGTACGGTGGATTGCCAACACAGGGATCGCACTTTACACCTCCCCAACTGGGTGTTACATCCCACGCATACTCTAAAAACACTGCATCTCTACCTTCTCTACTGTGGGTGTTTTTAAATAAATCTGAATAAAAATTACCAAAATTAGGCTTAACAAATGTTGGAATTTTTCTATTGGTTGGCATATTTACTGTTCTGTAATTTGTACATTCTATTCTTCCTTTTTTTGAGAATGCATAAACAATCATGTCTTGTTCACCTTTAGCGTTTGCCATTCCAAGTCTAATAGGTAACATAAATTTATCTGACTTAACTTTTATTTGCAATGGTCTTAAAAACCCTTCTGAAGATCCTGGTTTGTGGGTCTTTAAATTAACCTTTACAACAAAAAATTTAAGCTTATTTTTTATATATGGCTCTAATACTTTCTCTGCTTTGGCTGGGATTTTATAACCATTCTCAATAAGCCAGGTTTTTAATCCATCAGATTCTTTTGCACTTAGAATTAGAATCTCATACTCTTCTACATTGTATTTTGCCTCTATTGTAACCTTGTGCTTCTTTGCCTCTCTCAAAGCAACATTTGAAACAAAATCTTTCTCTACCATATCATCTTCTACTTCTAATGCCTCCATCACAGGACGAGGAACATAACACGGATTTGGGTCGTAATACTCAACTAATCTAGGAGCGGAGTATGCATCTAAAGAAGCAAATATGGATCTATCCACTATTGCAATATCTTGTCTTTGCAACACATTGGGTACGGGAATAACCATGGCAAAGTCTTTAATATTACCCGTAAAATCGTTGCTCATAGTAATGGTAGCGTATTCGCCATTACGCACTAAAATTACTTCTGATTTATTGTTGAATAGTTCTGCACCTGCTTTTGCTACATAAAAGCCACAAAAAGCACTGCTGCTTAGCACGATGCCAAGTAAAAATAAAATCGATAAGGATATTTTTTTCATTTTATATTTAAATTGTTTTAAATCTTATTTGGTAATTTTTGGGTTCTATGGTCAACATTCCACTTATATTTTGGGGCGGAAAAATACTTGTCGAACATTGGGGTAAATGGGCTAATTAAGAATAAGAGCCAAATTGCTGCAGTTTGTATATAGAAATAATTTGAAGAGACAAAAAGTAACAGAGCTAAGAGGCTGGCCCATATAATTCGTGCTCTTTTATGATTGGGAATTGTCATTGGGTCAGTAATCATAAAAAAGCTAAATAATAACAATGTTCCGTTGTTCACCTTATGCAGCCACACCTCCGTTTCCCAGCCTAAATAAATTACTTGTCTGCAATAGAGTAAACCCCCAAATACTAACAAAAAAACTATGGTAGTATCTAAACGGTTTACTTTTAAAATCATAGTGAAACCACAAGCACCAATAAGAAACCACAATAATGTGCTGCTACCCCACTGCCCCGGACTAACCCAAGCATTTCCGGTAATTAAAATTGCCAGAATAATCCCAATATTAGCCGGATTAAAAATGTGTTTTCCATTAGATTTTATAAGAAATTTAGATGCTATTGCTACAAAAGAAGCCAATGCCGTTACCCAAATGTTCCCAGTTTTAAGTAAAAGACACAATCCTAAAGCAGTTATTAAAGCACTTTTAATTGAACTGTACCTCTGAGTAGTTTTGAAAGAAAATGTAAGTTGTGTAATTATTGCGACTAAAAAAGTAACGAGGTACTTAATAGATTCTGAGTTCCAACCCAAGTAATTTATTCCAACAAAAAGAAAAGACCCTAGGAACAATATTTGAAAATACCTAGGATCCCTTAATTCGTTTGAAAAATTCGGCACAAATTTTTTAAACATTATTGGTTAGTGAATACCAATACATTTAAAAAGGTAAATGCAAATTTTTATTTAGCTCGCTTTCCAACAAGTACTAAAATGATCATTCACCATTCCAACAGATTCCATATACGCCATACAAGTAATGCTTCCAACAAACTTAAAACCTCGCTTTTTTAAGTCATTGCTCATTTCATCACTTTGGGGTGTTGTAGTTCTAACATCTTCTTGCTTATTAATTACAATAGAGATGGTTTTGTAGTTTGTAAATTGCCAAATATATCGATCAAAGCTTCCAAATTCTTTCTGAATAATCAAGAACTGTTTTGCATTGTTTATAGCGGCTTTAATTTTAGCCTTATACCTTATTATTCCTGCATTACTCATCAACCTGTCGACATCTCTATCGGAGTAATTGGCCATTTTTACTGGGTTAAAATTGTCAAATGCTTTTCTAAAGTTTTCTCGCTTTTTTAGAATAGTATGCCAGCTTAATCCTGCTTGAAAAGTTTCGAGAATTAGATGCTCAAAAAGATGTTGATCGTTGTGAGAAACAACTCCCCATTCATTATCATGATAATTAACATATAAGTCGTCTTTAAGGCACCATTTACACCTAATTTTGCCATCTTTTGATTGGTACACTACCTTTGCCAAGTTTAAAATGCTCCAAACAAATAACGATATAGATTTTCATTTAGCCATTGAAATACTAATAGAAGAGGTTATTGAACAACTTGAAAAGGATATTCATTCTGCTGGAGAACATTACACTTTTAAGAGTATAAAAACAGAAGAATTAGTTAATGAACTAGAGAAATATTTGTCTAAAATTGATCTGGGGCAAAGGTTAGATAATCTCCTTTACAGAATAGATGTTGATTTAAAAAAAATAGACCCTAAACTTAGCCATTATAATGCATTATCTATTGCCATCTGGAACAGAGAATTTCAGAAGGTTTGGATTAGAAAAACTTTTAAAATTGGAAGTAAATAAACGGCTGTATTTCGGCACTTGTTGCTTGGTATGTAACAAATACAACCAATACAAAAATTAATACTTTAACATACATTGGAGATTCGGTGAACCACCACTGGACTCTGTTTTTTAAGTTTCCAGGTAAAAAATGAAAGGTAAATCCAACAGCTATTAAAACAAACACCTTCCAATATGCACTTACTCTTGAGCCTATGCCTGAAAAATTAAAATCGGTCAAAATATTATTCAGCATATTCACAACAGTTGGCACATCTGCAGCTCTAAAATACATCCAACAAAAAGCTACAAAGTGAAATGTTATAACAGCTGCAAAAAAGGAAGAGACCTTTGGGTTAAGTTGAAACTTTAAATCTACTTTTTTAAAGAAAAATCCTACAAGTAATGATGCAAATGCTGCAGCTAAAAGAAATATACCATAAAACTGAATCTCAAAACCTGAAAACATTAGAAACAAGCCAAAAATAGAAAGTGCCGCCGATAATGCAACACAAAACTGGTATCTGTTTTTAAGCCAAATTTTATGCAGTGTTAGTGCAATACCGTGTAAACCACCCCAAATAATAAACTTTGCAGCTGCCCCATGCCATAATCCCCCTAAAAGCATGGTAATTGCCAAGTTTATATACGTTTTTCCTTTTCTGTTACCTCCTAAAGAGATATACAGGTAATCTCTAAGCCAGGTTGATAAGGAAATGTGCCACCGCCTCCAAAAATCTGTAATATTTTGTGCTTTATATGGACTATTAAAATTTATTGGCAACTTAAAACCTAATAGAGCTGCCAAGCCAATTGCCATATCAGAATAACCTGAAAAATCGCAGTAGATTTGAATTGAATACCCATAAACAGCCATTAAGTTCATAAACCCACTGTACATTTCTGGGGTTTCAAACACTCGATCTACGAAGTTTACACTGATATAATCACTTATGATAACTTTTTTACTTAAACCAGCCATAATCAAGAATACAGCCTTTCCAAATCCACTTTTACTTAAATAATATGGCCTTTTAATTTGGGGAAGAAATTCACTAGCTCTAACAATAGGACCTGCTACTAGTTGCGGGAAAAAAGAAACAAAAAATGCAAAATCAAAAATATTACCACAAGGCTTTATCTTGTTCCTATAAATATCTATACTATAACTTAATGTTTGAAATGTATAGAAGGAGATTCCAACAGGCAATATTATTTCATTGATATTAAACCCACTGCCAAAAGTTCCATTGGCAAATGCTGCTAAAAAATTTATGGCTTTATAGTTTGTATCAAACCATATATTTATGGAATCAACAATAAAGTATGAGTATTTAAAAAAAGCTAGTAATCCTAAATTTGCAATTAGGCTTAAAATTAAATAAAACTTTTTCTCCCATTTTTGCTTTGCCAAGTATATGCCAAAGCCACATCCATAATCAACTAACGTACTAAATAGGAGTAAAAAAAAGTATAGACCGCTGCTTTTGTAATAAAAGAATAAACTAAAAATTAGTAGGTAGAAGTTACGTAATCTCACTTTTTTGTGAACGAGAGAATACCCCGCAAATACCAAAGTAAATAAGAACAAGAAAGCATATTGATTAAATAGCAGAGGTATCTGTTCCGAATACTTTAATATTTGTTCTACTTTAAACATTAATAATTATGAAAACTTTCCATAAAAGCTTCAAAAAACATATCGGCTTGTTTTCCATAACCCGTTTTAGTAAAGTGAATTAAGTCTCGTGCAACGAGCTTACTTTCTCTCCATTTCATAACCGAGTTTTTACCACCCATAATTCCATACAAGTCCCATAAAGCACAACCTTCTTCAACACATAATTCTGAAATTAACTCTTGCAGATCTTCCATATTTGAATTAGGATATTTTCCTTTAAAATAGTGATCTGGTGGCGTAGTTAAAATAATGGGCATACTAGGGTTTACGTTTCTAATCCGTTTTACCAAAGTTTTAAATGATTCTTTAGTGCAAAACTTACAGAACTTAGATTTTGAAACATAACAATCATTTGTGCCAAAAGAAACAATTAACAAGTCAGTTTCCAGTTGTTTAACTCCAACTTCAAATTGTTTACTTCGCAAATACTGTACAACACTACTCCCATTAATTCCAAGCGAATTATAAACAATTCCACTTTCGTTGTTTTCCAACACAAAACCCTCTAACGTAAGCTTAGAATTAGGGTTATTTGTAACTAGAATCAAGCTATCCCTTAGAGTTTCAAACTGAAGAACGGGGTTATTAGTGTCAGTTACGGGTGTATAGTCTTCCGTTTCTTTTGGTCTTAGAAAGTTGCCATTTGTAAGCACCTTTACCTTATTAAAAGATGCACTAATTGTGTTAGATCTTTTTACTTTAATTTTGAGTGTGCAACTATCAAAAGTAGAAACAGAAAATCCGGCAGCACCAATATCACAATCAGTGTAGTTATGCAAAATATCACAATATTGCCACGCACCAGAGCTGCTAAATTGCACATCCAATGCACCCCTTGTTTTTGCAAGCTTGTAAGGAAATATAAATCCTCTGCCTGCATTGCCAAAATTGTTTTGAAAATTATGCCTGAGTTGGCCAGTTAAAAAATCTGCTTGAATGTGAGAATCTCCAATGTGCGTTATTCTTAAAGTCCCTTCTCTTTGAACAGATAATTTCTCTAATTTGTCAAAAAAATCTGCTAATACCTTATCATTAATAATTCTATTGCTTTCAGCATTGTAAAGCTTTATTTCAGTACCACTTCCAACAAAAAAAAGAAATATGATAACTAGGTATTTCAATTTTAGCTAAATCGTCCTTTGTATTTTTTTCTTACGTCGCTGGAAATCTTCTTAATCTCTTGCTCCTGATCTGTTTTACATATCAACAAAGCATTTTCGGTATCTATAATAAAATATCCCTCTAAATCCTTTACCACCACAAGCTTTTCCTTGTCTGTAACGATAAGGTTGTCTTTTGAATTAATGCTGTGAACTTCGGCATTTAGAACAATATTTTCTCCTCCTTCATTAATATGTTCTTTTACACTTTTCCAAGTACCTAAATCACTCCAACCAAAGCTAGAAGGAAGTACATATACGTTTTCTGCTTTTTCTAGCAGACCATTATCAATAGAAATTCCGACAATTTGACTATATATTCTATCTACGTGTTTTGCTTCAATAGAAGTATTGTAAGCTCCTTTTCCCTGAGCAAACACATAGCTCATTTCTGGCAAATACTGGTTTAATGCCTTTGTTATGCTGGATAAACTCCAAACAAACATTCCAGAGTTCCATAAGAAATCTCCACTTTCTAAAAACTTATTAGCCATTTCTAACGGTGGTTTTTCTGTAAATGTAATCACCTTATTTACACCTCGTGCAATTGGTTCTTTATCATATTGTATATATCCATACCCCGTATCTGGTCTGTGAGGTTTAATCCCAAGGGTTACAAGGGCATCATTTTTTTTCGCAAATTTATGAGCGACGTGTATTTGTCTAATAAATTCTTGTTCATTTGTTATTAAATGATCACTGGGTGCTACTATCAAAATGCCATCCTCAGACAACTCTGAAATTTTATATGCCGCATATGCAACACAAGCAGCTGTGTTTTTGCCATATGGCTCGCCTAGAATTTGATTGTCTTTTAACTCGGGCAGTTGTTCCTTTACCAAGTCAACATAATCAGAATTTGTAATTACAAATATATTCTCCGATTTTGCCACCGTTAAATATCGATCATACGCTTCTTGTATTAATGTTTTACCTATACCTAAAATATCAATAAACTGTTTGGGTTTCTGAGTTCGACTTATCGGCCAAAACCTGCTCCCTATGCCTCCCGCAAGTATTAATACATACGTGTTCTTTAATTTCTTCATGTTAAACCTTCTCTAATTAAATCTTGTAAATGTATAAGACCTTTTAAGTTTTTATTTTTAGTTAAAATTATATGATTTATACTGTGTGTTTTTATAAATGTTACACCATCAGTTGCCATTGTTTCTGCATCCATAGTTTTTGGATTACGAGTCATAATATCACTGGCTTTTTTACTCGCCCAATCATCTGCAGAACTTAACATTCTTCTTAAATCACCATCTGTAATTATTCCCAGCACTCTTTTTGATTCAACAACTATAACTGCTCCCATTCTGCCTTGGCTCATTGCTAATACACATTCTGATAATGAACTATCTTTATCAATAGTAGGTAATGCATTCTGTTTTGCTATGTCAGAAAGTTTTAAATAAAGCTTTTTGCCCAATGCACCACCTGGATGGTATTTGGCGAAATCTTTGGATTTAAAGTTTTTACAACTTATTAAGGCAACAGCTAAGGCATCTCCCATTGCCATTTGTGCAGTAGTGCTTGTTGTTGGAGCAAGGTTGTTTGGACAAGCCTCTTTACTTACTGTTGTATCCAAAACAAGATCACTTGTTAAACTTAAAAAAGATTTTAAATCTCCAACTATACCAATTAATAGATTACCTCCACTTTTAATCAACGGAACTAAAGCCTTAATCTCAGGACTATTTCCACTCTTTGAAATGCATATCACCACATCCCCTTTCTGAATCATACCTAAATCACCGTGTATGGCATCTGCAGCATGCATAAAAAGTGATGGTGTTCCAGTACTGTTAAAAGTGGCAACAATTTTTTGACCAATTATTGCACTTTTTCCAATACCCGTAACTACAACTCTTCCGTTCGTTTGTAGGATTTCCTTTACAGAATTAATAAAACTTTGGTCTAAAAGTGTTGTTAATTTTCGTAGGTTACTACTTTCAAGCTCAATAGTATCAATTGCAACTTGAAGAATTTCTTTATCGGTAAGCAAAATATTTAAGTGCAAATTAAAAAATTATTTCAGCATGTAAAGAAAGAAGTACTATATTAGTGACTCAATAAATTACTATTACATCAGTAAGATAAAACATGGCTACAAAAGCAGTTGATTTACATGCGAGTTTGAAAGATTTTTTTGGCTTCGATTCCTTTAAAGGAACGCAAGAAGAAGTTATTTCCACAATTATTGAAGGAAACGATTGTTTTGTGATTATGCCAACTGGTGCAGGAAAATCACTTTGTTACCAATTACCTGCCTTAATAAGTAATGGTACTGCAATAATAATATCCCCACTTATTGCTCTAATGAAAAATCAAGTGGATGCAATACGTGGCTTTGGAGAAAATGATGCTATTGCCCACTTTTTAAATTCATCTTTAACCAAAACACAATCACAAAAAGTAAAAGCCGATGTTTCTAGTGGTAGCACCAAATTATTGTATGTAGCACCAGAAACTCTTAAGAAGGATGAAACAATAGAATTCTTAAGGTCAGTAGATTTAAGTTTTGTGGCTGTAGACGAAGCTCATTGTATTTCTGAATGGGGACATGATTTTAGGCCAGAATACAGAAGGATAAAACAAATTGTTAAGGAAATTGATGATGTACCTATGGTAGCTTTAACTGCAACTGCCACCCCTAAAGTTCAAATAGATATTCAAAAAAGCTTGAATATGGTGGATGCCAAGGTTTTCAAGTCTTCATTTAATAGGTCCAATTTATACTACGAAGTAAAACCTAAGGGAAGTAAGGCTCAAACTATGAAAGACCTTATTTCCTTTATCAATAAAAGGAAAGGGAAAAGCGGGATAGTATATTGTCTTAGTCGTAAAAAAACAGAAGAAGTTGCTGAGATTCTTTTAGCCAATGGAATAAATGCACTTGCATACCACGCTGGTCTAGATGCCAAAACACGGGCAGCTAATCAAGATGCTTTTCTTATGGAAGATGCAGATGTAATTTGTGCTACAATAGCATTTGGAATGGGAATTGACAAACCAGATGTTCGATTTGTTGTGCATTACGATGTTCCTAAATCTCTTGAAGGATACTACCAAGAAACCGGCAGGTCTGGAAGAGATGGATTAGATGGAGATTGCGTATTATTTTTTAACCCTAAAGATACTGAAAAGCTAGAGAAGTTTTTAAAGGATAAGCCAGTTGCTGAAAGAGAAATTGGTACGCAACTTATTTCTGAAATGGCTTACTTCTCCGAGTCATCGCAATGCAGAAGAAAGTCTTTACTTCACTATTTTGGAGAAAATTTTGACGCTGAAAATTGCAATAAAATGTGTGACAATTGCCGTAACCCTAGAGAAAAAGAAGACGTTACGGATGATTTAATAATGGCACTAAAAACCATAGAGTTTACATCTGGAAAAGTTGGATTGAAACATATTGTAGATTTATTAATTGGTAAAGCATCAGTTGATATAAAAGCCTACAAACACAATACTTATGAATTTTTTGGGAAGGGGAAAGATAAAGGGCTCAACTTTTGGAAAACACTGATTAGGTATGCTCAAATTAATAACTTTATAATAAAAAATATTGAAAAATATGGACTATTATCTATAAGCGATGAAGGTGTAGCGTATCTGCAAAAACCAACAAAAGTAGAATTAGCACAAGATCGTGAATTTGATGCTGTAAATGACGATGATTTCGAAAAAATTCAATTAGAAGCAGTCTATGACAAAGACCTGTTTTTAAAATTGAAGGATTTACAAAAAGTTGTTGCTAAAGAAATGGGGTTACCACCTTATGTTATATTTCAAGAACCCAGTTTAGAAGATATGGCATTTAAATTTCCAATGACCATGCCAGAAATGGAAAACATTTCAGGAGTTGGAAAAAATAAGGCCAAAAAGTTTGGTAAACCATTTTTGAAACTAATCTCTCAATATGTAGAAGAAAACAACATTGAACGCCCTGATGACTTGGTACTCAAGTCTGTTGTAAATAAAAGTGCTAAGAAAATTCATATTATACAAAACATAGATAAAAAAGTACCTTTAGAAGACATTGCTAAAGGACAAAAAATGGACTATGATGAACTAATAGACGAATTAGAAGCGATTGTTTACTCTGGCACACAAGTAGACCTTATTTATTATATTGATGAAATTATTGATGAGGAAGGAAGAGAAGACATTAATGATTACTTTAGATCGACTGAAGTAGATGATATTGATGCAGCTGTGAACGAATTTGGAGGAGAATTTACACACGAAGAAATGAAGGTATTTCAAATACAATTTATGAGTGATGTTGCGAATTAAAAAATAACTATTACCTTTGCACTCCAAAATTGACCGATGGTGTAACCGGCAACACGTCTGTTTTTGGTACAGAAGAGTCCAGGTTCGAGCCCTGGTCGGTCAACTTAGCTGAATAGAATAGGTTCAAAACCTCAAATTTTGAGGAAAATATTCTACCAGCATTTTTTTAGTTTATGATAACTGCCGAAGTTTGCAGTGAAAGTAAAACATAAATATGCCATCATTTATAAATAAAGTAAAAATATTTTCTGGGTCGGGATCCACGTATCTGTCTGACAAAATTGCAAGCTCTTATGGTCAAAACCTTGGCACCGTAAGCCTTAGCACTTTTAGCGATGGAGAGTTTCAACCTTCCTTAGACGAATCTGTTAGAGGGTGTGATGTTTTTATTATTCAATCTACTTTTCCGCCAGCTGATCATTTAATGGAGTTATTGCAACTTATTGATGCTGCAAAAAGAGCATCTGCTCACAAAGTAGTTGCGGTTATGCCATATTTTGGGTTAGCTAGACAAGATAGAAAAGATAAACCTCGTGTTCCGATTAGCTCCAAAATGGTTGCTAACATCTTAACTGCCGCAGGTGCAGATAGAGTAATGACCATGGACTTGCATGCTCCACAAATACAAGGTTTTTTTGATATTCCGGTAGATCATTTAGATTCAACAGTAATTTTTATTCCTTATATTAAGAGTTTAAAGCTTGACAACCTTTTACTTGCAGCTCCCGATGTAGGTGCAACTAAAAGAGTTAGAGAGTTTGCAAAATATTTGGGTACGGAAATGGTAATTTGTGATAAGGCAAGAAAAAGAGCAAATGAAATTGCTTCCATGACTGTTATTGGAGATGTTACAGGAAAAGATGTTGTGCTTATTGATGACATATGTGATACTGCAAATACGCTTTGCAAAGCGGCAGCATTAATAAAAGAAAAGGGTGCTAAATCAGTAAGGGCTGTGTGTACTCATCCTGTATTGAGCGGTAAGGCATATGAAAATTTAGAAAAGTCTGTTTTAGAGGAAATTGTATTGTGCGATACTATTCCCATTAAAAAAGGAGATTACAAAAAAATAAAGGTATTAAGCGTTGATCGTTTATTTGCCAATGCTATAAGAAATGTAAGTGAGTTTGGATCTATAAGCTCATTGTTTAACGTATCAGATAGCTATCAACCAGAATTAATTTAAAGAATTTATATTTAGAAAATGAAAGTTATAGCACTAAAAGGTGATGTAAGAAAAGGTGTTGGTAAATCGATTACCAAACAGCTTAGAAAAGAAGGAAAAGTTCCTTGTGTTGTTTACGGACAAGGTGAAAATCAACACTTTTCTGTTTATCAGGCAGATTTTAAACATTTGGTTTATACTCCAAATACTTATATCGTAAAATTAGATATTGAAGGAAAAGCAAAATTAGCTAAGATTCAAGAATTACAGTTTCACCCAGTATCTGAAGACATAATGCACGCAGATTTTTATGAGGTTTCGGCTGATAAACCAATTAGCATACAAGTACCGGTAAAAATAACAGGAAACTCTCCAGGTGTTAGAGAGGGTGGTAAACTTCAACTAAAAATTAAAAAACTTAATGTTTTAGGTTTAGTTGCCGATTTACCTGAATCAATTGAGGTTTCAATCGATGAATTAGAAATTGGTAAAAGCGTTAAGGTTAAAGACGTTTCTTTAGATAAACTGCAAGTTTTAGATTCAGAATCTAACTCAATTGTTTCTTGTGTTGTTACAAGAGCTTCTCAAAGTGCTTCTGACGATGAAGACGGAATTGAAGGAGAAGAAGGAGAAGGTACTGAAGAGGCTACGGAAGAATAAAAAATTCATTCAAATAAAAAAAAAGCTCACTTCGGTGGGCTTTTTTTATACCATAAAGCAGCTTCACTTATTACTTTCTTTATTGGAGTAAATCTAAAGTCTAGAGCGTCTTTTACTTTCTCGTTAGAAAAATAATTAATTGCAATGCTTGATTTTACCGTTTCTCGAGAAAGTAAACCACCAAGCCCAAAGAACTCTTTAACTTCAACAAATCCCTTAGCTAAGGCCAAAATTATTCCTTTCACTTCTATCTTTGGTCTGCGTTTATCTAAACTGTCGGCCATAAAATTGGCTATAGTTTGAAAACTTAAGTTTTCTGACACCAATATAAACCGTTCACCTTCTATTTTGGATAAGGCAAGTTTGTGTGTTATTGAAGCAACATCTTTAACCCCTACAAATCCAGTAATACCATTACTATAAAACTTAAATTGGTTAAATGCATTTTTAAACAAAGAATTTGAACCCTTATGCCATTTACCAAAACCTAAAACTATACCGGGATTAATAATGGCAACATTTAACCCCTCTTCCCTCGCTCTCCAAACCTCGCATTCTCCCAAATACTTTGAATAACCATAGTTACTATAAGGCATTTTTTCATCCCAAGCATCTTTTTCTAAAATTGGTCTCTTTTCAGGATTCTTTGAAATTGCTGCTATGCTGCTGCAATAAACCAGTTTTTTAATATCCGCTCCCAACGCAACATTTACTACATTGGCAGTATATTCTTTATTGACTTTAAACAATCGGTTAAAATCTTTTTGCAGATATGTTATTGTACCTGCAAGGTGCACTACAAATTCTGCCTGTGTAAAAATATCGTGCAACTTTTCTGTGTCAAATAGCTCGCATTCAGTCCAACTTAGCAAATCATAGTTCAAGTTATCCTCTGTATATGATGTGCTTATTTGATCAAACTCTGCTTTAGAAGAATTAGGACGGATTATTCCCAATACGTTATGTCCATTTCTAAGCAAGTGATGTATAATATGTACACCTAGAAAACCATTGGCTCCGGTTACGGCAAAAGTCACGACTATCTATGATTATTTTTGTGAATTACGAATATATAAATGTTTGAAGACTACCTTACTCAATTAGCAATTTCGAGCAAATTCAAGCCATTTCAATTTGGTACAAGTATAGATAAATATGTGTCAGAATTTCCAAACCTTGAAAACAAAAAAATTGCAATAATTGGTGTACCTGAAGGTAGAAAAAGCGGAAAAAATAGTAGTACTAATTTAGCGGCAAACGAAGTTAGAGATGAGTTATACAAACTTGTATCGAATACGTTTATTCAAAACCACATTGTTGATTTAGGTAATATTAAAACAGGAAAGACATTTGAAGACACACAAGTGGCACTCAAAACAGTTGTTGCACAACTTCATACTCAAAATATTGTTTCAATAGTAATTGGCGGAAGTACAGAACTTAGCTCTGCTTTGTACGAGAGTTTTGAGGTACAAGAAAAAAATACTGACATAACTTTTATTTCTTCAAGTCTACCGATACTTGATGGGGAACTGCTTGATAAGATATGTAAGCACGAACCCAACTTTCTTCATAATCTAAATGCATTAGGGTTTCAAGGACACTATCTACCACCAAGAACGCTGGATGTAATGGAAAACCTTGGCTTTGGCCATGTAAGACTTGGTGCTTTAAGAAATAAAATTGAAGAAGCTGAAGTACTCATTAGAAACACTAATCTTATACTTTTTGACATAGGCGTTATTAAACATTCTGACGCACCCGCAAACTTTTACAGCAATCCAATAGGTATAGACAGCAATATGGCTTGCCAACTTGCTTGGTACTCCGGTGTTAGTGATACAAGCAATTGTTTTGGCATTTTTGAGACCAATCCTGAATTTGATGAAAGAGGACTTACTTCTAAACTTGTTGCTCAAATTTTATGGTATTTCATTGATGGCTTTGCCCACAGAAAACACGATCACCCAAAACTACACGATGAGTTTTTAAGGTACAGATGTAATTTACACAACAAGCAGCCTGATCTACTTTTTCACAAAAGCAAAAGAACCAATAGGTGGTGGATGGAAATACCACACCCAAGAAGTCAGCACAATGCCTCTAAAAACGTGACAATTCCTTGTTCATATAGCGACTATCAAATGGCAGCAACTGGAGACTTACCAGACCGTTATTTAAATGCTTTGCAAAAATTGCATTAATAATAATTGATATTCTGTTTCGTTTTATTTCACAGAATGTACACCAAACAAAAAACTCTATTTTTTCTCATATTATTTGTAATCAGTTGTTTATTAAGCTCTTGTGCTTCTAAAAAAAGGTGTAACACCAAAAATAAAACCAAGGTTGAAATGGGTTGGATGTAAACTTAATCAAATGCCATGGAATGTTTCTTAGTCTTTAATTGTCTATAGTTTAAAGCGTTTGCAGGTACATAAATCCATATCTGATAATGAACTAATTGAGAGAATAACTTCTGGAGAAGAAGATTTATTTGAAGAAATAATTAATAGATACCAAGGTGCTGTGGCAACAACTACAATGAATATGCTATGTGACGCTGAAGACTCAGCAGAAGTTGGGCAACAAGTGTTTATTCAAGTATATCGTTCTTTAGCCCGCTTTAGAAAGCAATCAAGCTTAAAAACATACATTACCAGAATAGCAATTAACCACTGCATCAACTTTTTAAAGAGAAGAAAAAACTTTTTTGGAAGAAGCTATGAACTGAACAAAGCAAGAAATGTACGGATTAAAAGTGAGGCAAATCAATTTGAATATAAGGAGTTGCTTAACCAAGCATTTCAAAATTTAGATGACAAGCATCGGTCTGTTATTGTGCTTAGGATGATTCAAGGTTACAGCACAATTGAAACCGCCGAAATCCTTGATGTTCCTAAAGGTACAGTTCTATCAAGACTAGCCAGAGGAATGGACAAATTAAAGATAATATTAGAAGAAGAATTAAAGTATGAACACCAATAAAAAAGAACACAATCTTGCCGAAATGCAATACACCTATAGCTCCAACATTGGTAAAGAAGTAATGCTTCAAATTAAGAAACAAAAGGAACTATATCTGCCCAATACCAATTGGTTGCTTACAAGAGTTGCAGCATCAATTTTATTGTGTTTAGCTCTGATATACATTCAAGATGGCAGCATTAGCTATGATACTATTATCGGCATCGAACTTCTATACTCATCAAACACCAATGAAATTTTAAACTATCTGTAATATGAATAGGAAAACAATAATAACAATTGCTCTTACCATAGTATTTGGTTTTGTATTAGGCTTTTTTACCTCTGGTAGGTTAGCACATAAACGAATGGGGAAAATTAAACACGCCCTTAAAAATCCACAAATAGAGAAAGAAATTATAGCTAAAAGACTTGATTTATCTAACGACCAAAAACAGGTTATAGAACCTGTTCTAGACTCCATGATTCCAATACAAATGGAGCTTAGAACAAAGCATATGAAAGAAATGGATTTTGAAAGGGCAAAAATGTTCAATATTATAAAGCCACATCTTACAGAAAAACAATTACAAAGAGTTGAGCGCATGAAAAAACATAGGCCATTTAAAAGAAAACGAAGACCAAAAGGAAATCAATAACTCAAAATACGATTTAATCTTATAATCAGGTTAAGTAATAGAGATACTCGAAACCAATGGAATCTTACCTTACCTAATAAAGTCTAATATAAAAAAACAAAAATGAAAGCATTTAAAATTACATTAGTGTTATTAATTATCTGCCAGGCAGTAATTGCACAAAAAGCGAAACCAGAGGAAAGAGCGAAAATGAAAGTTGAAAAAATGGAGAAAGTTATTGAACTTAATCCAAATCAAAAGTCTGAAATTATGGAAATAGTTTTGGCCTCAACACTTAAAATTAAAGCAATTAGAGAAAATGGAAATAATGACAAAGAAGCAATAAAAGCCATATACCAAGCAGAACGAAATGAAATAAAAAAACTTCTTACTCCAGAACAAGTAACGGCACTTAAGGAGGTGAGAAAAACTGCAATGGCAAAGAGAAAAGCAACAAAGAAAGAACTTAGAACTTATCATAAGCACAACGTAAAACCCGTGGTCTCAGCTAAAAGAGCAGAGTTCAACAAACTTTTATCCTTAGAAGATCAAAAAGCCATAGAATCGGCAAGAACTTTAAGAACGACTGCTAGAACTGCTAAAAAAGACACTGAATCAAATCCAAATAAGGAAGAAATGAAGGTAAATAGGAATGAAATAAAAACTCTACTCCAACCAATTGCGCTAAGACACAAAGAGGAATTACAAGAAATAAAAACAGAACTAAAACCAATATTTGATGCTGCAAAAACTCATAAAGAAACCATAGTTGCAGATACTCACCTTAATCAAAAGAGAAGAAAAAACGACCCTGTATCTGAAGGTAGATTTGCATATAGATTTCTACTCTCAGAATAATATAGAGTCAATTTAAATTAAAAAAACCAGATCACTGGTCTTTTTTTTTACTCTAAAAACAAACATTTTTGTGATATCTTTTTTATTATAGTATAATTAGTAATAAGGATTTTATATGGCAAGCGTCCTTAGCATAAGAGATTTAGAAAGTTTAAGTGGAATTAAAGCCCACACAATAAGAATATGGGAAAAAAGATACGGTATATTTTCTCCTATCAGAACAGCTACCAATATTAGAACTTATGGTAGTGGAGATTTAAAAAAGCTTCTAAACATCGTTAGCGTTATGAACAACGGCATGAAAATAAGTAAAGCCAGTTCCTTATCTGAGGATGAATTGAATTACGAAATAGAAAGTTTAGAAGAGGAAGATGAAGATTCTTCAAATTCAATTGTTATCAATAAGCTTATAATTGCTACTATAAATTGTGATATACTTTCTTTTGACAGCTTATATGAAAAATCATTATTTAAAATAGGAATTGAGCAAACAATTGAAAATCTCATCTATCCTTTACTTAATAAGATTGGATTATTATGGACAGTAAGCAAATTAAGTCCGGCTCAAGAACATTTTGCGAGTCAATTGGTAAGACAAAAGCTTTTCTCTGCCATAAATAACTTACCTATTGTAGCTTCTAATATAAACTATTTACTTTTTCTTCCTGACGGTGAGAATCATGAAATCGGTTTATTATATGCGTATTACCTAATAAAGAAATCTGGTAAACAATGTGTTTACTTAGGAATCAATGTTCCATTAAATGGTATCTTAGAATGTGTTGAAAACACAAATACAAATCATTTATTCACAATGTTCATTACTCCCAAAACAAAAGAAGTGCTTGACAGTTATTTTAGCAAAATGTTAGAATTATTTCCAACATTACAAATAAATGTTGCCGGTTTAAGCCAAGAGTATGTGTCAAACTCTCTGCCTAAGAAAATTCATTATATCCAAAAAATTGAAGATTTAAAAAACCTTTTATAATACTTTAGTGTTTATCCAATGTATTATTTGGTTAAACCTCAATGAAAGCGTTAATAATAGGCTCAGGATTTTCTTCTCTCAGCAATGCTTGCTACCTTGCTAAAAATGGGTTCAACGTTACAGTTTTTGAGAAGAATAATCAATTGGGAGGCCGAGCAAGAAAGTTTGATGAAAAAGGCTTCACTTTTGACATGGGTCCTTCTTGGTATTGGATGCCAGATGTATTCGAATCATTTTTTAACGACTTTGGAAAATCTTCCAAAGACTTTTATACTTTAAAAAGAATTTCTCCAAGTTATCAAGTTTTTTGGAAAGACGATGCTGATGAAATTCCAAGTGATTTTGATCATTTAAAATTATATTTTGAAAAGCTTGAAACAGGCAGTGGTGAGAAGCTTGAAAAATTCTTAGCAGAAGCTAAGGTAAAATATCACATCGGAATGAGAGATTTTGTAAAGAAACCTTCTTTATCTATCTCAGAATACTTAAGTTTAGAGACGGCTAAGAAAGGAGCTTCTTTAGATTTATTCAAGTCTATAAGTAAGCACATAAGGCAATTTTTCAAGCACCCTAAATTAATTGAATTGCTCGAATTTCCTGTTCTATTTTTGGGAGCAAAGCCGAATAAAACTCCGGCACTTTATAGCTTAATGAATTATGCTGATATGATTCTTGGCACTTGGTATCCAATAGGTGGAATGAACGAGATTGTTAAAGCAATGGTAAGTATTGCAAAAGATTTAGGTGTAACTTTTCAACCATCATCTAATGTAGAAAAAATCGTTACTCAAGGAAATAGATGTATCGGGCTTTCCGTAGATGGCCAGTTCATTGAAAGTGACATTATTGTTTCAGGGGCTGACTATCACCATACAGACCAGCATTTATTGGAAGAAAAACATCGAAATTATACTTCAAAATATTGGACTAACCGAACAATGGCCCCGTCGAGTCTCCTGTATTACATTGGTCTAGATAAAAAAATAGAAGGCTTGCATCACCATAATCTATTCTTTGACGAAAGTTTTGAAGAACACGCAGTAGAAATTTACGATACTCATCAATGGCCTCAAAAACCTTTATTTTATGTTTGCTGCCCAAGTAAAACTGATTCTAAAGTTGCCCCAAAAGATTGTGAAAACATTTTTATTTTAATACCAACTTCTACTGAAATTAAAGATTCGGAGGAAATTAAAGAAAAATATTTCAAAATAGTTGCAGAGCGAATAAAAAAACACATTGGGATAGATATTAGAAAGCATTTAGTTGTTTACAAAACGTATGCAAATTCTAACTTCATCAAGGATTATAATTCCTTTAAAGGAAATGCTTACGGATTAGCAAACACACTCAAACAAACTGCTTTCTTAAAACCAAAATGTAAAAATAAACACTTATCAAATCTATATTTAACAGGTCAACTTACAGTTCCTGGTCCAGGTGTGCCTCCTGCTATCATTTCTGGAAAACTTGTAGCAGACCTCATTTCAAAAGAACACAATTATGAAAGAATTATTCGATAAAGTAAGCATAAAAAATAGCATCACTGTAACAAAATCTTACAGTACTTCATTTTCCTTAGGAATTAAAATGCTTAGAAAAGAAGTTAGAAATCCAATTTATGCAATTTATGGAATGGTGCGTTTTGCAGATGAAATAGTAGACTCCTTTGATGGCTACCGAAAAGAAGAATTAATAAAAGATTTTCGAAACCAAACTTTTGAGGCAATCAAACAAGGTATAAGTCTTAACCCTATTCTAAACAGTTTTCAACACGCTGTAAATCACTATAATATAGATTACTGGTTAATTAACTCTTTTTTTGATAGTATGGAAATGGATTTAGTAGACCAAGAATATGATGAATCTACTTTTGAAAAATATATATTAGGAAGTGCCCAAGTAGTTGGACTAATGTGTTTACGAGTTTTTTGTAATGGTGATGATAAGTTATACAACTCATTAAAGGATGGAGCAAAAAGTTTAGGTTCTGCTTTTCAAAAAGTCAATTTTCTAAGAGACTTGAAAGATGACAAAGAGATTTTGGGAAGAATTTATTTTCCAGGTATGAACTTGCAACAATGGACGCCAACTCTAAAAAACGAAATAGAAGAAGATATAGCGTTGGATTTTAAAAATGCTTTAAAAGGTATAAATAAGTTACCGGCTAATTCAAAATATGGTGTTTATACAGCATATAGGTATTACTTCAAACTGTTTAATAAATTAAAGAGTGCAAGTTTTGAAGAGTTATTTCAAAAGCGACATAGAGTGCCAAATGCAACTAAATTTAGACTGTTGTTAACATCAAAAGCAAGACTTACTTTAGGAAGCTATTTTCTGTAATGATTGCATTTTATATAAGCATTATTGTAATTACTTTCTTTAGTATGGAAGCCGTTGCTTGGTTAGCTCATAAATACATAATGCACGGGTTCCTTTGGCATTTGCACGAGGATCATCATCAAAATGGCCCTGGATTTTTCGAAAAAAACGATTATTTCTTTCTCATATTTGCAATTCCAAGTGCTGCTAGTTTCGTTCTAGGCAGTGCTATTCCTGGTTGGTTCCCATTCTTTTTTGTAGGTGTAGGAATTGCTTTGTATGGCATTGCCTACTTTTTAATTCACGATGTTTTCATACATCAAAGATTTAAAATATTTAAAAGAACTAAAGCAAAATATCTAAAGGCCATTAGAAAGGCTCATAAAGTACATCACAAACATTTGAATAAAGAAGATGGCGAATGCTTCGGAATGCTTTTTGTCCCCTTTAAGTATTTAAGACAAGCACGATGAAAATGCTTTACTTAGCCTTAAACTTAATAACGCTATTTTTTCCGCTAGTATTAAGTTTTAATCGCCTCGGCCATTTTTACAAAAGGTTTAAGTCTGCATTTATAGCAATTGGTATTTCTGGAATCATTTTTATTGTTTGGGATATAATCTTTACAGTAAATGGTATTTGGGGGTTTAATGACACCTATTTAATAGGAGTAAATATTTTTCATTTACCTATAGAAGAGTGGTTGTTTTTTCTTTGCATTCCTTATGCTTGCTTATTCTTATATGACCAATTGGTTATTTTGAAAATTAAGAATGTTCTTAAACCAATCGAAAGGTATCTTAACTTATTTATGGTTGTTATAGCTTTGGCCTACTTATTTTTAGGTTTTGGTGCTGTCTATACAACAACTATATCTATACTGGTTTTAGGTTTACTTTATTTTCTATACACTGTTAAGCCAGCAAACATTGGAATTTTTTACCTAACATATTTTATAATATTAATCCCATTTGCTCTAATTAATGGCATCTTAACAGGAGCCAAAACAGAGGAGCCCGTTGTCTGGTATAACAATGCTGAAAACCTCGGCATACGAGTAGGTACAATCCCTATAGAGGACTTTTTGTACTATTTTTTATTATTCGGAATGTGTTATCTGATTTTTGAACAAACAAAAAAGGCCACCAAAAAGGTAGCCCATTGAATGTTTTATTACTTTTAACCTAAGTAAGATTTCAGTATCTTGCTTTTGCTAGATTTTCTAAGCCTCCTTAAAGCTTTTTCTTTTATCTGACGAACTCTTTCTCTTGTTAACCCTACTTTATCAGAAATATCTTCTAATGTGTGTGCAGGGCCTCCGTCTAATCCGTAGTAGTATTTCAACACGTCTCTTTCTTTTTCAGACAGTGTAGATATAACACGATTAATCTCTTTTCTTAATGACTCATCCATTAATGGTTGATCAGGATTCGGCTCGTCGTTGTTATCAAGAACACCTAATAAACTATTGTCTTCTCCTTCAATCAAAGGAGCGTCAATTGATAAGTGTCTTCCACTAGATTTAAAAGCATTTTCAACCTCAGTAACATTAATCTCTAACTCCTTAGCAATTTCTTCCGGTGTTGGTTCTCGTTCTTGCAATTGCTCTAACCTCGCAGCTGCTGCACTAATTCTTCCTATGCTACCAACCTTGTTTAATGGTAACCTAACAATTCTACTTTGATCTGCTAATGCCTGAAGTATAGATTGACGTATCCACCATACAGCATAAGAGATAAACTTAAACCCTCTTGTTTCGTCAAATCTCTTTGCAGCTTTAATTAATCCGAGGTTACCCTCATTAATTAAATCTCCTAAAGTTAAACCTTGATTTTGGTATTGCTTAGAAACAGAAACAACAAATCTCAAATTTGCATTTACCAATTTTTCTAAAGCAGCTTGGTCCCCTTCACGTATTCTCTGTGCTAAAACTACCTCCTCTTGTGCATCAATCATAGACACCTTACTAATTTCGTTTAAGTACTTATCCAAGGACTTATTTTCTCTATTAGTAAACTGTTTTGATATTTTAAGTTGTCTCATTAAATTTTACCTCTTTCTCTTATACTTTAATTTAAGAACCTGCAAAGTTACACATTTGTTTGGTAAACACCAATAAAAGAAGGGTGTTGCAAGCTATTAAATTTAAGCAAAAAGCGTGCCTTTTCGTAATTTTGACAAAGAAAACTACTTTACGGTATCTGTCATCTTTTCTTTGATCCACAGCGCTTCCAAACCATCATTTTCGTTTATGTCCGCCACCAAAGCCACACAACCTAACGGCAGTTTAGTGCCTTTTGTTTTGTACCTTTGCAACTCCTCAAAAAATTTAATGACTAAAGTTAAAATATCGGTAGCTAAAGGTGATGGAATTGGCCCAGAAATAATGGATGCTGTTCTCAATATATTTGATAAAGCTCAAGTACCCTTGGAATATGATTTTGTAGACATGGGAAAAGGTGTTTACGATAAAGGATATACTACGGGTATGACCAAAAAAGCTCAAGAAAGTGTTGAAAGCACAGGCATCTTGTTTAAAGGACCTATGGAAACGCCCAAAGGAGGAGGTGTTAAAAGTATAAATGTTACTGCCAGAAAAACTTGGAATACTCACTCCAATATTAGAAAGTTTAAATCTATAAAAGGTGTAGATACAGTTTTCAGTAAAGCGGGAATACCGATTGACATTACGATTGTACGAGAAAACATTGAAGATACTTATGGCGGTATTGAACACTATATGACTAAAGATGTTGCAGTTAGCAGAAGAATTATCTCAAGACCCGGTTCTGAACAAGTTATTCGATCTGCATTTGAAACAGCTTTAAAAGAAGGATACAAAAAAGTAACATGTGGTCACAAGGCTAACATAATGAAACTTACTGATGGTATGTTCTTAAATACGTTTTACGAGATTTCAAAGAAATATCCTCAATTAGAGGCAGAAGATGTAATTGTTGACGCGTTATGTATGAAATTAGTTTATGCTCCGCAACAATTTGAATGTGTTGTTTTAACTAATTTACAAGGTGACATAGTATCTGATTTATGTGCTGGACTTGTGGGTGGTTTAGGTTTTGCCCCTTCAGCCAACCTAGGTGATCACATTAAAATTTTTGAAGCTGTGCACGGAACAGCTCCAGATATAGCCGGTAAAAACTTAGCAAACCCAACCTCATTATTATTGAGTGGAACCATTATGCTAAACCAAATGGGCTTAGAACAATATGGCCTTGCAATAAAAAATGCTCTTCTTACAGCAATAGATAAAGGCGTGCATACTGGCGATTTTGGTGGAGATAGAACTACTGCCGTTGGAACATCTCAATTTGCTGATGCCATTATTGCAGAGCTAGACTTATCTAAAATCACAGATAATGATGCAGAAAAATACCATAAACCAAGTCAGCTGAGTAGTAATAGAATGCTAGTTTCTAGTATCGATATAATCGAAACTGTGGGTGTTGACCTTTTTATTGAGTCTGAACAGCAACCACAAGAAATTGCTAAAATTGCTCAATCTCACTTAGACAAAGATATGGAAGTCACTACTATTACTAATAGAGGTACACAAGTGTGGCCAGAAGGTTCTGTATTTACAGATTTGGTAGACACTTATGTGGTTAGAATAGAGAAAAACACTAAAGATGAGGTAAAGAAAAAGAGGTTTATGGAGCAAGCAATTCGTCTTTATGATCAACTTAATATTGGATCCATTGAGATGCTGCTAACTATTAACGGAGAGCGTAAATATTCGTTAGCTCAAGGACAAAAAGTAAATGATTTGAGTTGAGTTCAATTAGCCAGCTTCAAAAGTATTTTGAAGGCAAACGCCTAATTTTTCCTATTTTATTAGGACTGGCTGCCGCATTTTATTTTTTTTTCAAAGACTTTGATCCCGCTGCCTACGCTGAAGTAGCTTGGGGACCCAAAGTTATATTTTGGTTTGTTTTGGCTTTGATTATGGTGGGGTTTCGGCTCTTGGGATATGTTTACAGACTGCGTATTTTGAGTGAGCAATCGCTAAGCTGGAAAAAGTGTTTTCAACTAGTTGTTCTTTGGGAATTTTCTTCTGCAATAACACCAGGAATTGTGGGAGGTACTGCAGCTGCATTTATTCTATTGGCACAAGAAAAAAAACTTGGTACAGGTAGGTCAACTGCCATTGTATTGGCCACTTCTTATCTAGATGTTTTGTTTTACATATTAGCGGTTCCAGCGTTTCTTGTGTTTACTGGTTTAGTGTCTCAAATACCGACAAAAGTAGGACCTGTTGGTCAAAATTTCATCTTAGTTTACTTTCTAATCTCATTTGTGATTTTAATTGCTTGGGCAGTTTTGGTATACATTGGTATATTTATTAGACCAAGATGGGTTAAAGCGTTAACCATAGGTTTTTTTAAACTGCCTTTTTTGAAAAGGTGGAGACATCAGGCCAAAGATTGGGGTGATGAAATTATGGTAGCAGCTAAACAATTTAAACTTAAGAAACGAGTTTTTTGGTATAAAGCATTTGGTGCAACATTCTTCTCTTGGACCGCTCGATTTACACTGGTAAATTTTCTAATACTGGCATTTGGAACAGGGGGGGCGTATTTTCTTGAAATATTTGCTAGACAATTAATTATGTGGGGTGCTTTGTTGTTGCCCCTTACTCCTGGAGCTAGTGGGCTAGCTGAAATGCTTTTCCCTGCTTTTTTAAACGAGTATTTTGCAAACGACCAAATAGCTAATTCAACTGCGGTACTTTGGAGATTAATTAGCTACTACCCATATCTTTTTTTAGGGATTATTGTTTTTCCAATTTGGATTAAACGAATCTTAAAATCTAAAACTACAAAGGAAGTTTAACAACAAAAGTGCTTCCTTTTTCTGGTATTGGGTGTAAATATAGTTCACCATTATGTTCCTCAATAATGCCAAAACTAATAGCTAATCCTAAACCTGTGCCTTTGCCAATATCTTTTGTCGTAAAGAAAGGTTCAAAAATGTTTTCTTGATTTTCCTTTGAAATTCCTTTTGCATCATCCTTAAACTCTATAAAAACGTGTTTGTTTTTTACATAACTTGTTATTGTCAAATTGCTTTCTTTAGAATTTGGCCCATTCTTTTCTTCTAAAGCATCTAAAGCATTGTTTAATAAATTTAAAAAAACCTGGTTAAGTTTTCCTATTTGACATTCAATTAAGGGTATATCTTCACTTAAGTTCTTAACTAAGTTAATGTGCTTAAGCTTACTTTTAAGTACTGAAAGTGTGCCTAATATCCCTGAGTTAATGTTTGCTGCAGAATTGTTTCCTGCATCCCCCCTGCTAAAGGTTTTTAATCCATCAACAATAGTATGTGTTCTTTTTGCCCCTTCTTCTATTCCATTGATTAGTAGTTGAGTTTCTTCTAGAATATAGTCCAATTCATGCTCTTCTTCCAATTTTAATATTCTAGCAAGTTCTTGTTCGACATTTTGAGGATTCAAATTTTTGTACTCCGTAAGCAATAAACTTAATACCTCAATATCTTCTCTTAAGGGAACCACATTTGCAGACACAAAATTTATAGGATTGTTTATTTCGTGTGCTATCCCGGCTGTTAGAACACCTAAAGAAGCCATTTTTTCTGACTGAACTAGTTGTGATTGTGCTGCTTTAAGTTCCTCTAATGCTGTTTCCAATTCCGCTGTTCTATTCTTTACACGTAATTCTAAGTCGATATTCTGATTTCTTACTAATTCTTCATTTTTCTTTACTTCTTTAAGCACTCGATCATTGGCTACCTCCTTTTCTTTTCTTAAGATGTTTATGTTGTTCCCTAATGCTAAGGAAAGAAGTACAGTTTCTATTGCAACACCAAGAGGAAATGTCATATTAACTAAAACGGTAGCCTCTAGTATTCCAAAATCTCGAAGTGAATAAACAACTAACCCCAACATTAAAAAGAACCACGCAGCTAAATATATTTTAGCAGCTTGCACATTTTTACGTATCAGTGAGATACAAGAAAACAAGAAAACAATTGCACTCAATAAACCACCTAGTTGAATAAAATTATAAGCTAATAACTTATACCCAAATAAAAATAAAATTCCTGTTACAACGTACACCATTATTACAGTTATAAACATTTTGTGGGCCATAGGCAATCTCTTTTTAATTTCTAAAAAATTGAGGGCGAACATCGTTCCAAATATCCCGCTAAAGGCAGACCCTAAAAACAAAAGTGAGTCCCGTAAAAATAGACTATTGCTATAAGGGAATAGTTCAACACCCAAAAATCTTATTTGTGCCAAACTAATAAATAAAATATAAAGAATATAATAAATATAGTTTTTTTGCTTTGTGTAAATGCCAATAATAATATTGTACAAAAACATACAAATCATTATACCTAAAAAACTACCAACCAATAAACTTCTTCTAGTCCCCGTTGCTATAGATTGTTCTTTTAATTCTATACGTAGCGGAATATTAAATTGCTTAGAACTTTTTATCTCAAGGTATATGTTTATATTTTTATTTTTAGGTAACTCAAATTGAGGATAAGAATCTTTGATTTTTGTAAGGTATATCCTTTGGTTATTTACCAAATGGAATGCTTCAAAGTGTTCTAAATAAGGTATTGCAGAAGTTAGAATTAAACTAGAGTCTGAAGATTGATTAACAATATTTATCTTCAGAATATAATAATCCTGAGTATTAGGTAAACTTACACCTTTTGTTTGTAATTGCTGAAAGTTTAATTTAGAACTAAAACCTTCAATTGTTTTAATTGACACAAAGTCAATGTTTTGACCTACCAAAGACACAGACTTAGTTGATTGAGTAAATAGAACCGACGATGCGAATTGCAGCGTTGATATAAACAAAAGGAAAATGAAAATTACTGCCTTTTTCATGTATCTAGGTTATAAATAATCTCTATTTCACCAATTTTATTCTGCTCCTTTCGTCGCACTTCTCCACCCGCCCTTATTGCCTTTACGAGTTGCTTACATTCATCACTAGCTAAGCTGATTTTATCTAAATCGTCTTGAATCCAAATAGCTGAATGAAATCTTTTTACGGGATAAGCAAACCTACCTCCTTCTCCAACAGATGTTACCATTCTGCACCCTATATCTTTTGGAATTCTGTAGGTATAGAATCCATTTAAACTTAGAGATACATCAAAACCTAGTTGAGGAGCAATTGCTAAACAAGCTCTACATAAAAATGTAGCAAAATCATAGCCCGCGTATTTCTTAGAATTCCAAAGACCACAAACTTCAAAAACCTTGTGATTTGAGAGTCCTTCGACAAATTCTGTTACCTTATTGTCCCTAGATTTTAACGCTTTTTCTAAAGGTAACATCCTTTCCTTAACCTTTGTCTCTAGTCTTAAGCCTGCAACAGCCTCATCACCCTTAAATACTAAGGCCACATAGACATCATCGAAACCATGCCAATAAAGTTCATTAGACGTAAAATATCCAAGACCATGCTCATACAGAACATTTTGATGACCAATAGTAAACTTATTTGCTAAATCTGGATACTTCGGAGCCCAAAAACCGTTCATTGTAAATTGTTCTAAATTATTCAATCTGCTAGTTTATGGCAAGTTTGTCCCGACTCACTGTGTTGATTTAACAATATTTTTCGTGTAAAATGCGTATTTACTCCTCCCCCACGCACCACTTCACTACCTAATTGTGGCCAAGATCTTATACTTTTCCCCATTTCTTGTAGAGATTTCTTCATACCTGATGAAACATTTGAAGGGTTCAATATCTTGCTTAATACAAATAACTTTTCATCCATTGTTTTTGCCATTCTACCAATTTCTATCTCCTTCTCAGTTAGTCTTCCATGAAATATTGGCCTTTTAGGTTCTAAATCAAACCGTTCAATGTCCACAATGCAATTATCACTGGTTTCCATAATAACAGGTATTCCAAATTCTCTAGCTTTTAATCTAGCGTTAATCTTTATTGCTATATCATCACATTCTTCAATAAAGATATTAAGTTTCCCGTTTTCCAGAAAAAAACGCTTCATGTTTTCCTCAGTAAGTCCATCTTTAAAACAAGTTACCTTTATAAAAGGATCAATTTCGGCAATTTCTCTCGCCGTAGCCACCGCCTTGTTTAAACCTAATTGATGTAACGGTGCCTTTATTCTATTTAAATTAGACAAGTCAAGAGTATCAAAATCAGCAAGATGTAGTTCGCCAGCGGTGCGTTCCAGGGCTAGAGTAAGAGCAATTGACCTGCCAACTGACAGGCCAGCAATTCCAACTTTTTTTGTTCCTAAGGTAATCTGCTCATCTGTTGAAATTTTAAGTTTGTTTCTATTAGTTCTAACCTCTACAAAGTCTTCCTCATTTAAAAGGTGAAGCACTTTATTACTCCAAGGATAAAACACCCAAACACCTGCTTCTTTCCTGTCACCGAAATTATTTAAAAACTTAGATACCAAATCCAAGTTATCAACATCTTTAGATTGCAAAGAGCAATTCCTAGATAACAACAACTCTTTTACTTGGGACTCTATAGTATCTATCACTGTAGGTTGAAACTCGTATAATGTCTGTTCAAAGCCAGCTATATCTTCATCTCTAGTAAGATTAAAAATCTTTACTTTATACTCCATTCTGATTAACAAATTTGCTCTTTTTGTGCGAGTTTTTTTCAAGTTATCAACATTTAATATATCTTTGTTGAACTACTACTATTAAAATCATGGAATTGAAATACATCATTTCTGTGCTTTACGTTGATGATGAAGCACAAAATCTAACTGCATTTAAAGCAAATTTTCGTAAATTATTTAACATTTATTTGGCTAGTAGTGCTGCTGAAGCACTAGACATTATTGAGACAAATAAAATTGATGTGGTTATAACAGACCATATGATGCCTGATGTGTCAGGAGTTGATTTATTAGAAAAACTGAAGGATGAAAAGCCTTACATCGGCAGAATATTAATTACTGGCTGTAATGACATAAATATTGTAATTGAGGCTATAAACAGATGCGAAGTTTATAGGTTTTTGTCTAAGCCTTGGGTTAAAGATGATTTAACTCAAACTATTAAGGCATCATTTTATTCAAATCAAGAAAAAATTCAAGACAGTCAAATTAAAAATAAACTTGTTGAGACAAATCAACAACTAGAGTTTATGCTTAGGCAAAAACTTATTTCTTAATTTATACGCTAACTTTGCGTTCTTCTATGAGCAGCAAACTTAGAATTGGCATTACCGTTGGAGATTATAATGGTATTGGTCCAGAATTAATTCTTAAAACTTTAAGCAACGAGCTTGTCCTAAATTACTGTACACCTGTTGTTTATGGAACACCTTATGTTTTTAAATTTTATTCTAATCTGTTAAATTATAAACAGCTAGACTTTAATATTGTGCGTAAGAACGATGATGTTAAGGATGGAAAACTAAATATAAGAATTTGTAGTAAAGATAGGATAAATATTACTCCAGGAGAAGCAAGTTTTGAGGCTGGTAAATTTGCTTTTGATGCTCTAGAATTAGCTGTTGAAGATGTTAAAGCTGGTATAATTGAAAATATATTAACAGCTCCAATCGACAAAAAAAGCACAACTGACGCTGGTCTTGAGTTTAACGGCCACACTCAATATTTTTCATCTAAATTCCAATCAGATGTGCAAATGATTTTATTAGATGAAGAATTTAGGGTTGCTATGGTAACTGGCCACACTGCACTCAGCGATGTTACTTCTAAAATATCTTCAGAAAATATCTTAGAAAGTATTACAAATCTTAACTCGCATCTCAAAACAGATTTTGGAATTACAAAACCTAAAATTGCAGTTTTAGGAATAAACCCACACTCTGGTGATAATGGATTAATGGGTAATGAAGAACTTGATATTATTACACCTTCAATTGAACAAGCTCAAAATCAAGGAATACTCGCAATTGGGCCATATGCTCCTGATGGATTTTTTGGTTCAAATAATCCGAAAAACTTTGATGCTGTCTTAGGCATGTACCACGATCAGGTGCTTATTCCTTTTAAACAAATAGCATTTGCTAATGGTATTAACTACACTGCTGGTTTACCTATTATTAGAACTTCTCCTGACCACGGTACAGCTTATGACATTGCTGGTAAGGGCGTTGCAGATACTGGTTCTTTTATAAACGCACTGTATTTAATAAGTAAAGTGCACAGAAACAGAATTGCTTATTACGATTCTTCCAATATACTTTTAAGTTATCGAGAGCATCGAAGGGAAAAATTCAGCATTGGCATTCCTGATTTAAATTAATTAATACACAAGTTGCAAGTAAATTGCTTACTTTTGCGAGCTTTTTAAAGTGAAGCTGTCAAATTTCGATATTGATTTTATAAAATTTAAAAACGAGAAAGACTCTTATATCTTTAAATTGAATGATTCGTTCTTTAGTTTAAAAGAGAAAAGCTTATTTTCAAGAGGTACGTTAGAGGCAAAATTGGAGTGTGAGAAACAAGATTCTACCATAACAATAGACTACGTAATAAATGGATTTGTTAATATAGAATGCGAACGATGCTTAGAGGAAATCGAATTACAAGTGGACACTAAACATCACGAAGTTCTAAAATTAACAGGAAACACTGAGTTGTTAAAAGAAGAAAATTATCTTTCTGTTAACCACCAAATTTTTTCTTGTTATGACACTTTATACGAGCAAATATGTTTAGCTCTTCCGTTAAGAAAAATATGCGAAAACTCAAACGCTAAAAGAAAATGCGAGTTAGATTATTCATCTGATGATGTTGAAAAACCAACAGATGATAGATGGGAAAAATTAAAAAACTTAATAAAATAAAAAATGGCACATCCTAAACGTAAGATTTCCAAGACAAGGAGAGACAAAAGAAGAACTCATTACAAATTAGGCAACAGACAACTGCACAGAGATCCATCTACTGGAGAAGTGCATTTGTACCATAGGCTAAACCTAGAAACCGGTATCTACCGAGGTGTTCAGGTTCTAGAACCTAAAACTGCTGAGTAAATAGTATGAGAATAGGCATTGATGCCATGGGTGGTGACTTTGCTCCAGCAGAATGCATCAAAGCAATTCTAACTGAAGTAAATGAAAAAGACTGTGATACGCAGTTTTTTGTATTTGGTGAAGAAAACGCCCTATCTGCTTACACTCAAGAACTAAAACATCTTGACATTAAGGTTGTTTTTACTGGCGAAAGTATTGGAATGAGTGAGCATGCTACTAAAGCTGTAGCTTCTAAGAAAGACTCTAGTATTAACGTTGGTATGCAATATTTAGCGGCAGAAAAAATTGACGCATTTATTGGTGCAGGAAACACTGGTGCAATGATGGTTTCATCCTTGTATAATGTCAAAACCATACCTGGCATAGATAGACCAGCATTATCCACAGTTCTACCTCAAAAAAGTGGAATTACAGGTGTGCTTCTAGATGTTGGTGCTAATGCAGATGTAAAACCAGAAACACTTGGAAAATTTGCTGTACTCGGAACCGAATTTGCTAAGGCTGTGTATGGTATTCAAAATCCAAGAGTAGGTTTATTGAATATTGGAGAAGAGAAGGAAAAAGGTAATTTATTTACAAAAGCAGCTTTTCCAGTATTAGAAAATCAAGACCATATAAATTTTATTGGTAATGTTGAAGGACGTGATTTGTTTAATGACGTATTGGATGTTGCTGTATGTGATGGATTTACTGGAAACATTGTTGTAAAAACGTGCGAAGGTTTCTTTTACAACTTACTAAAAAAAGGTGTAGAAGATGAATTTCTAAATCGATTTAATTTTGAACATTATGGCGGTACTCCAATTTTAGGAGTTAAAAAACCCGTTATTATTGGTCATGGTATTTCTAGAGCTAAAACCATTAGAAATATGATAAAACTTTCAAAAAATGTGGTGGATTCAAACTTAATTTCTAAAATTGAACAATCATTTTCTGAAAAAAACAGTTAAACAATTTTTATGAAGGCAGCTATTACAGCAGTTGGGGGCTATGTTCCTGAAAAGGTTCTAAGTAATAAAGACTTAGAGAAGCTCGTTGACACCAATGATGAATGGATTAGAACCCGTACAGGAATAACTGAAAGAAGAATTCTAGAAGATGGCAAAGCAACATCAGACATGTGTGTTGAAGCCGTAAAAATAATCCTAGAAAAGAAAAACCTAGACCCATCAGAAATTGACCTACTTTTAGTTGCAACCGTAACTCCAGATCATATTTTTCCAGCAACAGCAAATATTGTTTCTCATAAAATTGGAGCAAAAAATGCGTTTAGTTATGATATTAGTGCGGCATGTTCTGGCTTTCTATATGCCTTAGATACTGGATCTAAATTTATAGAAAGTGGTAAATACAAGAAAGTAATTGTTTGCGGTGCAGATAAAATGTCTTCCATTATTGATTATCAAGACAGGAATACGTGTGTAATTTTTGGAGACGGTGCTGGTGCTGTATTATTGGAACCTACCGAAGAAAATGTGGGTATAATGGATAGCATACTTAAATCCGATGGGATGGGTAAAGAATTCTTGCATCAAAAGGCAGGAGGTTCTTTATTGCCACCATCTCACGAAACAATAGACAAACGCATGCATTATGTTTACCAAGAGGGTAAGACTGTATTCAAGTTTGCGGTAACAAATATGGCAGAAGTAAGTCGCCAAATAATGGATAGAAATGGACTTACAGGGGATAGTGTTGACTTTTTAGCTGCTCATCAAGCAAATTTAAGAATAATTGATGCTACTGCTCGAAGGATGGAATTAGATAAAGAAAAAGTGCTGATTAACATAGATAGGTATGGCAATACTACTGCTGGTACCATTCCTCTTCTTTTATCAGACTTTGAAAACAGATTTAAAAAAGGAGACAACATTGTTTTAGCTGCATTTGGTGGTGGTTTTACTTGGGGTGCTCTGTATGTAAAGTGGGCTTACTAAGCCAAAAATTTTGACATTTTATAGTATTTTCGTTAAAGAATAAATTATGAACTTAAAAGAAATTCAAACCTTAATTAAGTTTATTTCATCATCTAAAGTTGATGAAGTATCTATTGAAAAAAAAGATTTTAAGATTAATATCAAAAGAAATCAACCTGTTGTTAGTGCTGCTCCACAAGTTGTAACAGCACCTCAACAAGTAATCGTTGAAGCAACTGCACCTGTGTCAACTCCTGCTGCTGAGGCACAACCAGAAGTAGAAAGCTCCACAGTTGAAGTTAAGTCTCCAATGATAGGAACATTCTACAGAAAATCCTCTCCGGATAAACCGGCATTTGTAGAGGTTGGAGATGTAATAGAAAAAGGACAAATTATTTGCATTATAGAAGCAATGAAATTGTTCAATGAAATTGAGTCTGAAGTTAGTGGCAAAGTAGTTAAAGTGCTGGTAGACGATTCAAAACCTGTTGAATACGATCAACCACTTTTCTTAGTAGAACCGGCATAATTATTTCTTATGTTTAAGAAAATATTAATAGCCAATAGAGGAGAAATTGCCCTTAGAGTAATACGTACTTGTAAGGAAATGGGCATTTCTACGGTTGCAGTATATTCAACTGCAGACAAAGATAGTTTACACGTAAAATTTGCGGATGAAGCAGTTTGCATTGGACCTCCTTCAAGTACCGAATCTTATTTAAGCATGCCTAAGATTATTTCCGCAGCGGAAATAACAAATGCAGATGCTATACACCCCGGATATGGTTTCTTGTCTGAGAACGCCGTTTTTTCCGAAATGTGCCACGACCATGGAATAAAATTTATAGGAGCAAGTGCAGTAATGATCAATGGTATGGGAGACAAAGCAAACGCTAAAGCAACTATGCTTGCCGCAGGAGTTCCTTGTGTTCCAGGATCTGCAGGTCTGTTAAAAAACGTAAAAGAAGGAATTAAAATTTCCAATGAAATTGGTTATCCTGTAATGATAAAGGCTACCGCCGGTGGTGGTGGTAGAGGTATGCGTGTTATTTGGAGCGATGATGAGTTTGAAGAAGCTTGGACTAGTGCTAGAACAGAATCTAAAGCCGCTTTTGGCAACGATGGCATGTACCTTGAAAAGTTTGTTGAAGAACCAAGACATATTGAAATTCAAATTGCAGGAGATCAATACGGAAAAGTTTGCCACTTAAGTGAAAGGGATTGTTCTATCCAGAGAAGGCATCAAAAGCTTTTGGAAGAAGCTCCATCCCCATTTAGTGATGACGAACTGAGAAAGAAAATGGGTGATGCATCTATAGCCGCTGGTGAGGCAATTGGCTACGAAGGTGTTGGTACTGTAGAATTTTTAGTTGATAAACACAAAAATTTCTACTTTATGGAAATGAATACTCGTATACAAGTAGAGCATCCAGTAACTGAAGAAGTAATTAACCACGATTTAGTAAAAGAACAAATAAAACTTGCTGCTGGCTTCCCGATTTCTGGTAAAAACTACTTACCAGAAAAACACGCTATGGAGTGTAGAATAAACGCAGAAGATGTATTTCATGATTTTAGACCGAGTCCGGGTAAAATTGAGGTTTTACATAAACCAGGAGGGCACGGTGTAAGAGTGGACACTCACATATATGCAGGATATAGTATTCCTCCACATTATGATAGTATGATTGCCAAACTTATAGTTTCAGCACAAACAAGAGAAGAATGCATTGTGAAAATGGAAAGAGCATTATCTGAGTTTATTGTTGAAGGTGTTAAAACTACTATACCATTACATTTAAAATTAATGCAAAATGAAGATTTCAAAAACGGTAATTTCACTACCAAGTTTATGGAAACCTTTGACATTAACGCATAATCAGATAAGAATCCATAAAAAAGCCAGCTTAAAATTTAAGCTGGCTTTTTTAATATCAAAATTCTTAGGATCTACATCTTTTGAAATGTTTGAGCACTATTTGAGTCTCCTTCTATTTTTACAATGTATACTCCCTTTGGTAAAGTACTTACATTAATGCTTTCTCCACTAATTACATTTTTAGTTATCTGTAAACTTCCAAGGATATTATAAATTCTTACCTTTAAATATCCATTATTTAAAGTTTTAATATATACCTTATCTTTAGTAGGGTTTGGATAAACAGAAAAGGACTCCCTAATTTCTTTAACAGATGCAGAATTAAAAGTACAAATTCGAGAATAGAAAGTATCTGTATTAGATGGATTTATTTTAGAGGATAAAACAATTTGACCAGAACCACAATCCTTGTTTCCATAAGCATAATAGTTAAGTTTCATTTTAAATTCTTTTCCAATGCCTATGTTAATATCGTTTGAGCTTTTTGTTGTTGGAAAACATAACTCATCTTCACAAACTGCAGTTTCCCAATTGCTCGGGATATCTTCAATTCTTGTCCAAGTAAACACGGTATCATTTGCGTCTACACTATTGTTTGTGGCAATGCTATATTGCGAATAGTCAAACAAATCTTTGTCTACATAAACAAGTTCCGCAGAATCTTTGTCGAACGAAATTTGAGCAAAGTTTGTTAATCCAAAGCCAATAAACATTAAAAGTAAAGTAAATCTTCTAATCATATATTTATATATTTAAACGGCTTCAGCTTCCACAGCCTCCACTTCAGGTACCATTCTTTTTAATAGGTTTTCAATGCCAGCCTTTAAAGTTAAAGTGCTTGATGGACAGCCGCTGCAAGAACCTTTCATTGTTACGGTTACAACACCATCTTCAAAGCTTTTAAAATCTATTGCTCCACCATCCATTTCTACGGCAGGTCTAACATGGTCTTCAAGCAATTGCTTAATTTTTGTAATAGCTTCACTTTCTTCTTCCGTACTTAATTGTTGTTTTTTTACAACAATTGGTTTTTCTGCCTCAATGTACTCTTGAACAAATTTTTTGAGTTGAGGAATGATGTCAAACCATTCGTAATCTGCTTTTTTTGTTACTGACACAAAATTGTTCATAATAAAAACTCCTTTTACAAAATCGTAATCAAACAATTCCTGTGCCATGGGACACTCTTCTAAACCTTCTTTATTTCTAAAGTCAATACTGTCATTAGGCAATATCATTTTATTAGAAACAAACTTCATAGACTCGGGGTTGGGAGTTTTTTCTGAATAAACTGTAACTATATCTGTCAATTCCATTTCAATTTAATAAACGATGCAAAAGTAAGTATTGTTTGATTATAACTTTATTTATTACACGTCATCTTTCATCAATTTCGTCTACTTGATTACTCAACAGATTTTCTGATCTAAACTCTTTCTTACCTAAATAGTGTTTGTTGAAATTACACCAAACGCAGTCTTCTTTTTCACACCCCTTATCAAATTCTAAATTCATTATCTGTTCATAAGTTGTCTTAATCTGTTTTTTAACAAACAAATACTCGTCAGAATTAATCATAATTTTAGATTTTCTGTGTTCTTTATTGTCTGGTTCAACAAAATCTATTTCACCGGATATAACTTCAAGATTTGTTCTTCCATCGCTTTCAATCAATGCTTTGTAAAACATAACTTGTCTCCAATAATCTCCACCAAAACGTTTCTCATAGTTTAACTCTTCTGGGTTGTCCTCTAAAGATGTTGGTGGTTTAACTTTACCCTTGCCGTATTTATATTGCCCTGTTTTAAAGTCTACTACATTAACTTTATTATCAAAAATCTCTACTTTGTCAATTTGACCACGAATAGGAACGCCATCAATTTCACAATGCTTTAGATATAACTCCGTTTCTATTTCACAATCCAAATTCCACTTATCGATATAATAATTAAAGTAATTACTCAGTATGGTTTTTCCATAATGCATCCTTCTTTCTAATCCTTCCTCAGTAAAAGATTCTTTATTATTGTTCATAAAGGTGCTAAACCTTTTATCCAATAGTTCAGTTGCTTTTTCTTTGTTTTTAATGTTTTCAAGGTCTTTAAATAACCCATCCAAAGCATAATGCACAGCTGTACCAAAAGTCATACTATCTCCTTTAGCAGAAGGAACTCTAATTATGTTTTGGTAGAAAAAAGACACTGGACATCGCAGGTAGCTATTTAAATTAGTAGCACTCATTCTAAAATTTTCAACTTCTTTAAGCACAAAGTCCTGCTTAGTTAAAGCTAAATATCTATCGTTTGTTGTAGTTAGCATAAAATCAAAAAAGTGCAAAAGTTCATTTTCTTGAGCCTGCTCTTTTGTTATTCTTGCTGCCCCGCTTTCTTCCAATTCAACAACATAAAGGCTTTTTGACAATTCTTTTTCGTTTTCGTTTTTAAGGGCATAGCTAACTTCAATGTGTTTTTTAGCTCTAGTTAGTGCCACGTAAAATAATCGTCTGCTTTCTTCAACAGCAGCTTCTTTAGGTTCTCCAACTATAATTTCATTCAACTTAAAAGGAAGGTTGTTTTTGTCTTTTTCCCATTTGTTTTCTGTGCAACCCAAAAGAAAAACATAGTCAAACTCCAAACCTTTAGAGCCGTGCACTGTCATTAAATTTACTCCATTTTCCCCATGAACAATTTTGTTTAACCTTAATCCTAAATTATTCTTAATCAGCAATTCAATTTTAAATAAAAATTCAGATAGACTTAGAAATGGTTGTCTTGCGGTTTCCTCCTTTAAAAAATTGTAATACGTTTTTAAACATTGTATCCGGAAGGTAGCCTCTTTATTGGCGAGTGCTCTTGCTACAAAACCCATTTTAGACATTACCCGCTCAATAAGACTTTGAAGTGTAAGATTATGCATCTCCTTTAACCAATACTCCACGTCAGAAACAAATAACTTTAATTCAGCTTTAGCTTTTGCGTTAATTTTTAATTCATCAGCAATGGTATTTAAGTATAAACGCCACCCGTTAACCCTTCTTCTATAAATTTCTGTACTTATTTGTGAAATATGAAAAGCACTAAGATGTTTAAAGTTATTAAAGTGTAAAATTTCAAACAACAAATGCTGGCCGCTATCTAAATTTTTAGACTCTAAATCTAGATACGTCAACAAACTATTTAACTGCCTTATAATTGGAACTGCAAGTACGTCTTGAGATCTTGCTATGTTATAACTTATTCCTTCAGCTTCTAAAAACTTTATTAAATCATCACTTTGATTATGGTTTCTGTATAATATACCTACGTCCTTTAAGTTTATGTTTTTACTTTTTAATTGCTTTAGTTTAGTAGTAATACTTACAATTTCTTGAAAAGTGTTTGGGTATTCAATAATGTTTAATGCATCTTTAATGGAAGCAAAATCTGGATTTGATGCTACAATTAGCTTATTGAGGTTTTCTACTTTACCAACCAACCGCTCATTATTATGCTTAATAATTTTATTACTTCCATCTAGTATATTTTGGCTTGACCTATAGTTTTCATCTAAAACTACTAACTTAGCGTATTTACTATACTTTTTATAAAACTGAAATATGTTCTCAACGTTGGCACCCTGAAATTTGTAAATGGATTGATCATCATCACCAACTACAAATACATTTGGGTTTTCCCAATAGTTAATTAGCGTATAAAGGAGGTCGTTTTGTACTCCATTAGTATCTTGATATTCATCTACCAGAAAATATAAATAGTTTTCTTGATATCTTAAAAGAAGATCTTCATTAGACTTAAAAGCTTTTAAAACCCAAGAGAGCATGTCGTCAAAATCGTACCTTTTTGCATTTTTAAGATGTAGCTCATATGTATTAAACAGCTCCGATGCTTCTATTAACTTATCTAACCCCTCTTTAATTGCGTTATATGTGTTAATCTTAAAATCTCCTTTGTTAAACTTACCAGATTTTCTGCTGTAATAGTTTTTAGGGTCGTTTTTAACATCTTCTAATCTTTGGGCTACTAATTTTTTAATGCTATTTGAAGTGTAGCCATCTTTCTTCATTAAGCCAAATAACTTTCTTAATGTTTTTACATCGTAGTAAACATCACCTGTAAACCTTTTTAATAGACTATTATTAGGTAAGTCATCAATTATTCTCTTAAGAATTTCAATGGTTTCCAATTCTGAAATAGGTTTTAAATCTTGAATGCCGAATAAGTCTTTATTCTCTTGAATTACTGTATTACAAAAACCATGGTAAGTGTAAATGTTAACCTTATGAGACTCTGACCCTACAAACTGATACAACCTGTTTCGTAACGCAACGGTAGCTGCTTCGGTAAACGTTAAACACAAAATGTTTTCTGCGTTGGTGTCTGTAGTTTTTAAAATGTGAGCAACTCTTGCTCCTAACACCTGTGTTTTCCCCGTTCCTGGCCCTGCAACCACCATAACACAACCATCTATTGCTTCTACCGCTTCTTTCTGATTCTTGTTCAGTGAATTAATTAATTCTTCCATTTTCATAACTTATTGCAAGTTGGGGTTAAGTTTAAAATATTTCAATTTTTTTACATTTATTATTAAATTCTCAAAAAAAATGCAACCTTTGGGAATTCTTGTATCTAAATACAATAAGTAATTTATAAAATATGAATAAAAACACTTACCTATTTAAAAGCTTTCTACTGTTATTTTTAACTGCAATATTTGGCTATGCAAATGCCCAATATTGTACCTTAAATTATTCAGCCGCTAACTATTCCAAAATTAAAAATGTGAAATTAGTTGGTAACACTACCACTATTGACAACCCATCTTCCAGCTGCAGTGGTTACCAAGATTTTACTTCTGTTGCTGCTGCTGAGCTTTCTGCTGGTGGTGTTTACTCAATGGTTGTTGAGCATAATTATTGTTTATATAACTACTATCAAGACTATTTGGGAGTATGGATAGATTACAACCAAGACAATGTTTTTTCTGCTTCAGAAAAAATTTATGCTGAGCGAAAAGGAAATGGAGCAACCTTTTCTTTTAACTTTACTGTTCCATGTAACATAAAATCTGGTAAAACTAGAATGAGAGTATCTTTAGACGAGGATGGTGTTGCTAAAGCTTGTGGTCGTGGAACCTTTGGATATGGACAAGGTGAAGATTATACAGTAGATTTAAGTCTCCCTGCAGGCTTAAGTAGTAACTTTTTTGCTGCTGATACTGTTTATCAAGGAACAGTTGCAACTTTTGTAAACTCAAACCAAAGCGGATATATCTCTCACGAGTGGACTGTTGATGGTTCTACAACATATAACACCACAAATGCAAATCACGTTTTTGCTACTCCTGGTTCTTATGATGTTAAATTAAAAAGTACAAATTGTTTAGGTAGTGATTCTACAACAAAATCTGTAGTTGTTGTTGCTCCTACTGCTCCTCCGGTAGCTGATTTTGTTTCTACTAAAAATGTATTAGAAATATTTGACAATTTTGAACTTATTGATTTAAGTAATAATGGTGCTACTTATTGGGATTGGTATATGACCAATGGCATAGATACTATTTCTGTAGCTCAAGGTGGTAGTGTATATACAGACAGAAATCCTGTTGTTTATACGGGTACTAACCCTGTTGGTTTCCCTAAAATATTCCCTGATGAAGGTAAATGGACGGTATGTCTTAAATCTTCTAATGTTATTGGTGCTTCTGCTGTAACGTGCAAAACAAATTACATTGAGGTTACTAGAACTAGCTTTAGCATTGGACCTGAAACTTCTCTTCCAGCTAACGTAATTACTGCTGTAAGCGGAACTATTTACGATAAAGGTGGTCAGTTTAATAATTACACTGCTCCTGAGTCTAACCTTGAAGCGTTAATCGCTCCTTGTGGTGCTCAAAGTGTAACGCTTAACTTTAACTTATTTAAACTTAAAGCTAATGCTAACCTAAAAGTTTACGATGGTATTAACGCCTTAGGTACTCCTTTACACTCAGGCAATGGATTTACTGCTGGTAATGAGCCTTCTGGTTCACTTACTGCTAACTCTGGTGCTCTTTATCTGCTTTGGAACTCTTCTGCAGGTAGTACTGACGAGGGTTTTGCCGCTTCTTGGACGAGCGTTGCTGGTTCTGGTGCTGCTCCGGTTGCTAACTTTACCTTACCTGCGGATACTATTTACAATGCAGTTTTTGTTAACTTTATCAATACTTCAACTAACGCTGGTGGTAACTCTACTTTTGAGTGGAGTGTAAACGGTGCTGTTGTTAGCAATGCTAAAGATTTATTAAACTGGATTCAGTTAACCAATGGTATTTATACTGTTAGTCTTAAAGTTTCATCCTGTGACGGCTCTTCTAGTACTTCTACACAAACTATTGTAGTTGCTCATCCTGGTAGCCCAACGGATGTTGACTTTACTGCGGATAACAGAAGACCTGCTGTAGGTGATGTTGTTACCTTTACCGCTACTTCTGACAAAGCTAACAATTGGGAGTGGTCTTTCTTCCCTCCTCTTGGTGTAACGCCAACTGGTTTTACTAACACAACCCTTAATGAAAGAACATTTAGATTTGACCAACCTGGTACTTATGCTGTTCAATTAAAAGGATATAACTCTGTAGATTCTACAGCTTCTGAAAATACTATTACTAAAACGAGCTACATTATTGTAGTTGAACATTGTACGCCTATTGTTAGTGTTACTACCAGTACCGATATAGGTATAAGTAATGTTACTCTTGAAGAGGTTTCTTCTGGCGAAACTTGGGAAAATGCAAGTCAAACTGGTGTTGCTTACGAAGACTTTACAGGTCTTGGATTTATTGAATTAAACTTCGGTGGAGAATACGGATTTGAAGTTGAACGTTCTAGCAACGTTAATCCGATGAACAGAAAAATATGGGTAGACTGGAATGTTGATGGTGACTTTGATGATGCTGGTGAAATGATTGCTAGTGAAGCTGCGGGCACTGCTATGAAATGGTCTGGTACTTTCACTGTTCCTAATGTTGATGATGCTTTTGAAGCAAACACAATTATGAGAATTGGTGTTAGTTATGGTAATGATTTAAATATGCCATGTGGTGCTAACAGCCATCCTGATGCTAACCGTATTGGTGAATTTGAAGATTATGCAATTAGAGTGGTGAACGATGGTGACATCCCTGTTATTACTTTAAATGATGCTGATACTGTTTACATTGAGCAAACTACTCCTGCTAACTATGTTACTGCTGGGGCAACTGCTACTGATCCTTCTCAAGGTGATATCTCTTCTAGTATTGTTATGACTTCTGATGTTGACCAAACTTTAAGTGGGGTGTATTATGAAGTTTATAACGTTGCTGATGCTTCTGGTAATGTAGCTGACCCTATAACTAGAGTAGTTTATGTTGTAGTGGATCAAACTCCTCCTGTACTTTCTATTAATGGTGCTAGTGATACTACCATTGAGGTGGGTACTATGTGGACGGACTTAGGTGCTACTGCTACCGATGCAAAAGATGGTAACTTAGATAATGCTATTGTTACTTCTGGTATGGTAGATTACAATACGCTTGGTGATTATGACATCACTTACTTTGTTCAGGATAATCAAAATAATAGCTCTACTGCTGTTAGAACAATACACGTTGTAGATACTGAATTACCTGTAATTGCTAATGCAAAAGCAGACATTACTACTACTCCTTGGACAGTTGAAGTTCAACTACAAAGTATTTTTGTAGACATTACGGTTGCTACAGATAACTACAATAGTTTAGGTAATAAATTAATCTTTACTGCTGATCCTGCTTCTCCTCAAGGTGGTGCTGCTGTTGATACACGTTATCAAGGTACTACTACTGTAACATATAGAGCTACAGATGAAAGTGGTAACCAAACTACTCAAATTATTGATTACGTTGTTAAGGATTACTTACCGCCGGTTATTAACTTGCATACTTTAGATGTTGTTAGTCACCCTGTAAATACTCCGTATACTCCTATCTCTGCTTCTGCTTCTGATAACTTGTATGATAATACACAAATTAGTTTAACACAAACTTCTAATGTTAACCCATACAAATTAGGTACTTACCAAGATACGTATACTGCAACAGATGCTGCAGGTAATGTTTCTTCTAAAGTAAGAACAGTTAATGTAGTAGATAACGAAAATCCAGTAATAACGGGTAAAGCGGGTGGTGTATTAAGAGTAGGTGTTGGTTCTCAGTTTAACGCTCAGGATTTTGTATTATTCTCTGATAACTACGATGCTCCTGCTGACTTAATTAACAACCATACATTGGTATACAATGACATTAACGTGTATCAAGAAGGATTATACTCTGCAGTATTTAGAACAGTAGATAACAGTGGTAATGAATCTAAAGATTATACCCTTTATGTAGAAGTGAATTACGACTACTTCCCATTAACTGGAAGTGTTGCAGATCTTTCGTTAGAGAACATCTTAAATGTTTCTCCTAACCCAACAAGTGGTTTATTTAACATTAATGTTAATCTTCCAGAAAATGAAGATATCGCTATTAATGTTTACAACGCTGTTGGACAACAAGTAATGGAAGTTGAAAACGGTAACATCAGCAAAGGTTCTTACGCTGTTGATATTACGAATCAAGCAAATGGTATCTACTACGTTCAAATGAATGTTCAAGGTACTATCATCACTAAAAAAGTTGTGTTAAATAGATAAACTATTTAACCACTAAAAACCTAAAAGAGGTACTTGCTTGGCAAGTACCTCTTTTTTTATACCAACTTTTTAGAATCTTTTTTGCAACCTTTTTTGGTCAGGTGTGTCTAATAATATAAATTTGGCGTTCAGTCGAATTTATTTAGACATAACATTTAATAAATATGGAAAAAACATTTACCTATTCAACAAAACGCTTTCAACTATTAAGAAAAGGCTTGTTGCTGTCATTAGTGGCTCTCTTTGCCTTCTCAGCCGACACCTTTGCCCAATACACAACCCCTAACCATTATTGGGGTTGCTGCTACAATGGTTCAATTCAGCGATATGCTGCCATCGAAGATGTAATCATTGAAGATGACGCTGGAAATACCGTGTATGCAAAAACTGCTGATGGTTGTAACTCTTGTCCAAACACCAACGCCGCTGGAGCACATTTCAGTGTAATTACTACAACATCAGCATTTTCTTTATCTGCTGGGGCTACATATACTTTTAAAATCAGAACAAGCAACCCATTAGCTGCAAACACTTGGCCATCTGCAGTTGGGGTATGGATAGATTATAATGGTAATGAAAGTTTTGGACAATCTGGCGAATTTGTTTCTCCTCCAAACTGGAAGGCTAATCTTGGATCTTTACAGTCATTTCAATTTACAGTGCCTTGTGGAGGAACCGCTGGTACTACGCGAATGAGAGTAAGATCCAATTATAACACTTATACTTGGACTGCAAACGAACATAGTATTTCAGGAACTCAAGCATATTATGGAGAAACAGAAGATTTTACAATGTCATACGCTGTACCTGCAGGCTTAAGTAGTGACTTTTTTGCTGCTGATACTGTTTATCAAGGAACAGTTGCAACTTTTGTAAACTCAAACCAAAGCGGATATATCTCTCACGAGTGGACTGTTGATGGTTCTACAACATATAACACCACAAATGCAAATCACGTTTTTGCTACTCCTGGTTCTTATGATGTTAAATTAAAAAGTACAAATTGTTTAGGTAGTGATTCTACAACAAAATCTGTAGTTGTTGTTGCTCCTACTGCTCCTCCGGTAGCTGATTTTGTTTCTACTAAAAATGTATTAGAAATATTTGACAATTTTGAACTTATTGATTTAAGTAATAATGGTGCTACTTATTGGGATTGGTATATGACCAATGGCATAGATACTATTTCTGTAGCTCAAGGTGGTAGTGTATATACAGACAGAAATCCTGTTGTTTATACGGGTACTAACCCTGTTGGTTTCCCTAAAATATTCCCTGATGAAGGTAAATGGACGGTATGTCTTAAATCTTCTAATGTTATTGGTGCTTCTGCTGTAACGTGCAAAACAAATTACATTGAGGTTACTAGAACTAGCTTTAGCATTGGACCTGAAACTTCTCTTCCAGCTAACGTAATTACTGCTGTAAGCGGAACTATTTACGATAAAGGTGGTCAGTTTAATAATTACACTGCTCCTGAGTCTAACCTTGAAGCGTTAATCGCTCCTTGTGGTGCTCAAAGTGTAACGCTTAACTTTAACTTATTTAAACTTAAAGCTAATGCTAACCTAAAAGTTTACGATGGTATTAACGCCTTAGGTACTCCTTTACACTCAGGCAATGGATTTACTGCTGGTAATGAGCCTTCTGGTTCACTTACTGCTAACTCTGGTGCTCTTTATCTGCTTTGGAACTCTTCTGCAGGTAGTACTGACGAGGGTTTTGCCGCTTCTTGGACGAGCGTTGCTGGTTCTGGTGCTGCTCCGGTTGCTAACTTTACCTTACCTGCGGATACTATTTACAATGCAGTTTTTGTTAACTTTATCAATACTTCAACTAACGCTGGTGGTAACTCTACTTTTGAGTGGAGTGTAAACGGTGCTGTTGTTAGCAATGCTAAAGATTTATTAAACTGGATTCAGTTAACCAATGGTATTTATACTGTTAGTCTTAAAGTTTCATCCTGTGACGGCTCTTCTAGTACTTCTACACAAACTATTGTAGTTGCTCATCCTGGTAGCCCAACGGATGTTGACTTTACTGCGGATAACAGAAGACCTGCTGTAGGTGATGTTGTTACCTTTACCGCTACTTCTGACAAAGCTAACAATTGGGAGTGGTCTTTCTTCCCTCCTCTTGGTGTAACGCCAACTGGTTTTACTAACACAACCCTTAATGAAAGAACATTTAGATTTGACCAACCTGGTACTTATGCTGTTCAATTAAAAGGATATAACTCTGTAGATTCTACAGCTTCTGAAAATACTATTACTAAAACGAGCTACATTATTGTAGTTGAACATTGTACGCCTATTGTTAGTGTTACTACCAGTACCGATATAGGTATAAGTAATGTTACTCTTGAAGAGGTTTCTTCTGGCGAAACTTGGGAAAATGCAAGTCAAACTGGTGTTGCTTACGAAGACTTTACAGGTCTTGGATTTATTGAATTAAACTTCGGTGGAGAATACGGATTTGAAGTTGAACGTTCTAGCAACGTTAATCCGATGAACAGAAAAATATGGGTAGACTGGAATGTTGATGGTGACTTTGATGATGCTGGTGAAATGATTGCTAGTGAAGCTGCGGGCACTGCTATGAAATGGTCTGGTACTTTCACTGTTCCTAATGTTGATGATGCTTTTGAAGCAAACACAATTATGAGAATTGGTGTTAGTTATGGTAATGATTTAAATATGCCATGTGGTGCTAACAGCCATCCTGATGCTAACCGTATTGGTGAATTTGAAGATTATGCAATTAGAGTGGTGAACGATGGTGACATCCCTGTTATTACTTTAAATGATGCTGATACTGTTTACATTGAGCAAACTACTCCTGCTAACTATGTTACTGCTGGGGCAACTGCTACTGATCCTTCTCAAGGTGATATCTCTTCTAGTATTGTTATGACTTCTGATGTTGACCAAACTTTAAGTGGGGTGTATTATGAAGTTTATAACGTTGCTGATGCTTCTGGTAATGTAGCTGACCCTATAACTAGAGTAGTTTATGTTGTAGTGGATCAAACTCCTCCTGTACTTTCTATTAATGGTGCTAGTGATACTACCATTGAGGTGGGTACTATGTGGACGGACTTAGGTGCTACTGCTACCGATGCAAAAGATGGTAACTTAGATAATGCTATTGTTACTTCTGGTATGGTAGATTACAATACGCTTGGTGATTATGACATCACTTACTTTGTTCAGGATAATCAAAATAATAGCTCTACTGCTGTTAGAACAATACACGTTGTAGATACTGAATTACCTGTAATTGCTAATGCAAAAGCAGACATTACTACTACTCCTTGGACAGTTGAAGTTCAACTACAAAGTATTTTTGTAGACATTACGGTTGCTACAGATAACTACAATAGTTTAGGTAATAAATTAATCTTTACTGCTGATCCTGCTTCTCCTCAAGGTGGTGCTGCTGTTGATACACGTTATCAAGGTACTACTACTGTAACATATAGAGCTACAGATGAAAGTGGTAACCAAACTACTCAAATTATTGATTACGTTGTTAAGGATTACTTACCGCCGGTTATTAACTTGCATACTTTAGATGTTGTTAGTCACCCTGTAAATACTCCGTATACTCCTATCTCTGCTTCTGCTTCTGATAACTTGTATGATAATACACAAATTAGTTTAACACAAACTTCTAATGTTAACCCATACAAATTAGGTACTTACCAAGATACGTATACTGCAACAGATGCTGCAGGTAATGTTTCTTCTAAAGTAAGAACAGTTAATGTAGTAGATAACGAAAATCCAGTAATAACGGGTAAAGCGGGTGGTGTATTAAGAGTAGGTGTTGGTTCTCAGTTTAACGCTCAGGATTTTGTATTATTCTCTGATAACTACGATGCTCCTGCTGACTTAATTAACAACCATACATTGGTATACAATGACATTAACGTGTATCAAGAAGGATTATACTCTGCAGTATTTAGAACAGTAGATAACAGTGGTAATGAATCTAAAGATTATACCCTTTATGTAGAAGTGAATTACGACTACTTCCCATTAACTGGAAGTGTTGCAGATCTTTCGTTAGAGAACATCTTAAATGTTTCTCCTAACCCAACAAGTGGTTTATTTAACATTAATGTTAATCTTCCAGAAAATGAAGATATCGCTATTAATGTTTACAACGCTGTTGGACAACAAGTAATGGAAGTTGAAAACGGTAACATCAGCAAAGGTTCTTACGCTGTTGATATTACGAATCAAGCAAATGGTATCTACTACGTTCAAATGAATGTTCAAGGTACTATCATCACTAAAAAAGTTGTGTTAAATAGATAAACTATTTAACCACTAAAAACCTAAAAGAGGTACTTGCTTGGCAAGTACCTCTTTTTTTATACCAACTTTTTAGAATCTTTTTTGCAACCTTTGAACAATCCTGTGTCTAATATTAATATACAAGCGAATTGATTAGTGAAACTGAACTAATACAAGCGTGTAAAGAACACGATCGATCCGCTCAAAAAATGCTCTTTGAAAAGTATGCTGACAAGATGATGGCAGTTTGTATGAGGTACTGTAAAAATAAAGAAGATGCTCGTGATTTACTTCACGACGGTTTTTACAAGGTGTTTATTAATATTAAATCATTCAAAGGCGAAAGCAAGATTGATACATGGATGACAAGATTATTTATAAACCTAGCTCTTAACAAACTTAGACATGGGAGAACTAAATATTATCACGATGAATTTGAGGCAAAGCACGAGCCAAGCTTCCTACCTACAGAAGAATCGAGTAATAAATATAACATTGAACCTAATGTTGTTTTAGACGCCCTTAAACAACTGCCAGACATATATGAAATAGTATTAAATATGTATGCTATTGATAATATGTCTCATAAAGAAATTGCTTCTGAACTAGGAATTTCAGTTGGATCATCAAAAAGTAGACTTTCTAGAGGCAGAGTATTGCTAAACACTATTTTAAAAAGAAAATAGATTAGATTGGATAAATTACAACATATCGACGAACTGCTGAAAAAATCAGCATCTACCCGTGATTACGCTAAGGTTGATGATAATGATTGGATGGCTGTCGAGAAAAAATTGAAGCATAGGAAGAACCGTATTTACGCTTACTGGTTCTTTCTTGCTTTAGTTTTAGGAACATCTGTGACTTTTATTACCCAAAATGTATATCATCAGTCTAATAAAGGCATAGTTAAGGTTCAAAAAAATAAGAATCCAATAATCATTGATCAAACACCAAATAAAGAAAAGGAACTAAATCAACCTACAAGCGGTCTGAAATCTTTAGATATTACTCCACTTACAAACACAAGTCCTACTAAAATTAGATCTAAACAAACCGATCTAAACACCATCAATACAAACATTACTAAGATAAAATACGCTAAAATTCCATCAATAACAATTGATGAAATCAAAGGAGAATCTAAGATCAAAATAACTACACCAGCTTATATTTCCAAAATAGAATACAAACCAAGTATTATCAAGAAAAATTACGTGGAAATTGGTTTTAGTTTTACGCCATCTATTTCAAATAAGGTGGCATCTGAAAACACAACTTTATCAGGTCTTATTAATAGAAATTTCTATAACAACGTATTGGATAACGAAGGGTCAAGTTTTGCTTCAAGTCAATTATTTAGTCTTCAATATCATTTAAACAACCGTTTCTTTATTTCTAGTGGATTAGGGATTACTCAAAAAGCTGAATCTATAAGTTACAACTATACCATTACAGAAACACCATGGAGTAACAATAACACAATAGAATATTATATACCACTTGCAGCCATTGATTACAAAAAGATTGATTATGTCGGGTCAAATTCATATCATTTTATAGAAATCCCCTTAAACGTTGGGTTTAAGACACCTTTAAGCCCTAATTTTGAAATAAGAGGACAGATGGGTGCATCATATTTAAAATTGGTTCAAACGGTTGGTAAAAAGGCTAGTTTTTATGATTTAGGGCTACAAGATTTAAATGACCTTAATTTAAATCAAAACAATCTTTCTGCAAATGTAAAAATCGGTTTGTACCATAATCGTAGAATGTTTACCGTAGGTGTAGAACCAATTATTAGTTACAATCTTAATTCTTTAACAGATAACAATTCTGCAATTAAACTTAATCCATATAACTATGGGTTAAACATTTCCACGCAATTCAAAATTAACAACTAAATGATATCTAGGTTATTATATATCATTTTATTTTGTTGTTTAACAACCCTTGTTAGTGCACAGATTGTTTCACCTATGGGGTATGGTTTACCTGCAGCTCCACAAAAATTAAGCACATATAATACAGGTTTAGTAGCTGCATATGAAAACAAGTCAAATGAGATAGAACTTCAAGTTTGGAATGGTGATTTTTGGTATAAAATTGAAAAGCCAACTTTACCTAAAACTAATCAATTCTCTAACAACAATTTAGAAATACTAGATCTATTAGAACATAATAAAAATGTCTATTTAGTTGCCGGTTACCACACTAATAATGAATTAACGAATAACTATCTTTTAAAGTGGAACGGAGCTGAGTGGACTGATATATCTAACCAAGTAATTTCTGAAAGTATAAGTTTAGACAAGTTAATTATTACAAATGATAAACTTTTTTGCGTAGGAATATTCGCAGAAAACAACAAAATATATAACATTGTTCAACTGGAGAACTCCAATTGGGTAACATCTGGTAACTATGTCACCAGAAATGCATCTCAAGATAACTTTAACAGCATAAAAGCTTTAAATAATAAAGTATATGCAACCGGTAATTTTACTAGCCCAGAACCTGGAAATCATTCTCTTGCTATATGGGATGGAAGTAACTGGGAGCTTGCTAAATTTCCGCCATTTCTTGGTGAAAATATTGTTTTAGGTGAATACAAAAACCAGGTTGTAGTTTATGGAAAATCTGACTTTAGCCAAGAAAGAATAAAGCTTAGTTCTGGTAATTTATGGTCTAATTTATCCAATGGATTAGCACAATATGAAATTGAAACTATTAGCCAGTTTGCAGAATTAAACGGATATCTTTTAGCCGTTGGAGAATTTACCAATAAAGACAATAATAAAACTTCAAACATCTTACAATACAATGGATTAGAATGGGGTGAAACCAACCTGAACCTTAGCAATATTCAATCCGTCTATTCATTAGATAAGAGTGTGGTTGTATCTGGAGACTTTTCAGATAATGCACGTATTAAGTATTTAGGAAATATCTACAACGACCGAGCACAAATAGCGGCAAGAGTTTATAATGATAAAAACTCAAACTGCACTAAAGATACAAATGAGGACTGGATTCCAAATTTCCCTATTACTGTAAATTCAAACCATAAAAATTTAATTTCAGATAAGTTTGGACAAATTTATTTACCAATACGTAAAGATAAGTACTCTATTAATGCTACTAGTGCAGGTTTATGGAGCCCAACTTGTGCTGATTATGAAGTAGATGTAAAAGAATACAAAACTTATTATGGAGCTATATTAGGAGTAAATCAACAAGTAGGTGTGCGTGATGCTTCCATATATATAGCCGACAATCAAAGCTTTAATGCTGATTTAGACGATAAGAAAACCGCAACTTTGTGCGTTACAAACAAAGGCTTACAACCCATAAATAATGCAACTGTTACGTTAAACCACACCAATGGAATAAGCAACTTTAAATCAACATTAGACTACGATAGTTACTTTAACAATAAAGCAACTTGGATATTAAATTTAAGTGGCAATGACAAGAAATGCTTTGAGGTGTCATATAATATTATTGCAACTGAAAACATTGAAATAGGTACACAAATTGTACTTGCATCTGGCCAAACCGATGGCAATAAAACCAACAATACAAACACTATAAAATATAAACAGGGTTCTACTTTAGTCAATGAAAAACATTGCGATAACGGTAAGACTATTACATCGTCTGAAACTCAATTAAAATACAAGATAGGTTTTAAAAACCTTTCGGATGATCAAGCGTTAGACCTTAAAATAACAGATGAACTTGATACTGATATTTACATAAGTTATGAGGGCATAGAATCTTTTACTAAACATAATTCCACCGTTCTACCAGTTTACACATTGATGGACAATGGAAATTACAAAACCAAGCTTATTTGGAGTTTTAACGACATAAATCTTCCTTCTTCTAATATATCACAAACAGAATCTGAAGGTTTTATTGATTTATTAGTAAACATTGTTCCTAACAGAATTAAACAAGGAGATGAGATTTGTAATAATGCAAAACTCTACTACAGCTATAGAAAAGGGAGTTATAACGAACCTATTATAACAAATACCGTATGTAGTTCTGTTGGAGTAACTACAACCATAATTGGAGACGGTAATTCTCCTACCTACATACACGGTTTAGACATTGGACCAAATCCTGTTTCAAACTACCTTAACATAGCAAATAATACTAGTGAAAAATACAATATTATAATTTTAAATACTTTAGGTCAAAAAATGCAAAATGTATACAGTATTGAGAATTCGTTGGAACAAATTGATGTTTCAAACTACAATAAGGGTGTATACTTTATTTACGCAGAGGGAGTATTTATTCAAAAATTTGTTGTTAAGTAACAACTGCTAAAGTACAAACACTTATTTTTATTCCTTCTACTTTTTCTAGAGCAATAATGCACGCTTCAAGAGTTGCCCCTGTGGTTAATACATCGTCAAGCAACAAGACATGTTTGTTTTCCAGGTTTTGAACGTCACTAATTTCAAAAATATTTGCCATATTCTTATGCCTTTCAAACCTGTTTTTCTTTGTTTGGGTAGAAGAATCAAAAGTCCTGGAAAGTGCCTTACTAGATATAGGCAAAGACAAAACTTCAGACATGCCTTTTGCCAATAAAAAACTTTGATTATAGCCTCTCAAAAGTTCTTTGCGTGGGTGTAAGGGCACAGGCACTATAATGTCTATTTTGTCAAAATACTTATTCGTTAACACACTTCTGCCTAACCTTATACCCATAGAATGTGCCAAGTCAGTATTTGACTTGTACTTTATATTATGTAACACTTTGTGTGTTAAACTATCCTCAGAAAATACAAGGAGAGCCGAACCATAAACAATGTTTACTCTGCCCCAAAATCCTTTTGTAACGGCATTTTCTTTTAAAGATGAGGCTCCATAAAGAGGTAAATTTAAATCGCACAAATCACAAAGAATATCTTCACCAACAGACAAGAATGAGCCACAACCTACGCATAAATTGGGAAAAACCATTTGTAGCACAGAATCTAAAGTTTTAGCCATAATTTACATTACAATGTAAATGAAAACATACACCTTTGCAAAAATTATGTTTGAAAACAAACAAACAACCAATATTAGTAAAATTGGAGAATTTGGCTTAATTGACCATTTAACTCAAAACGTAGAAATTAAAAACAAGTCTACTAAACTTGGAATTGGAGACGATGCAGCATTAATAGCAGGTGATAAATTGCAAGTTATAAGTACCGACTTATACATTGAAAATGTACACTTTGACTTAATGTACAGTCCTTTGATGCACATTGGTTATAAATGTATTTCTGCAAGTATTTCAGATATCTGTGCAATGAATGCCAAAGCAGAACAAGTAATGGTTTCTATTGCGTTATCTAGCAAGTTTACAATAGAAGCTGCTGAAGAAATCTATAAAGGTATTAACACAGCCTGTAGCAAATACAATGTTGATTTAGTTGGGGGCGATACTTCTAGTTCCGTTTCGGGATTAATAATATCTATAACAGCAATTGGGTATGCTCAAGAACAGGATGTTGTTAAAAGAAACGGTGCTAAAGAAGGTGAATTACTCTGTGTTACTGGCGATTTAGGCGGTGCTTATGTTGGGTTACAACTCTTAGAAAGAGAAAAAAGAGTGTTTTTAGAAACAAAAAGTATGCAACCCGATTTAGAAGGTAAAGACTATATTGTGGGCAGACAATTACGTGCGGAGGCAAGAACAGACATTGTAGAACTTTTAAAAGAACTAAAAGTTAAACCTACTTCTATGATTGATATATCAGATGGCCTTTCGAGCGAAATCTTTCATTTATGTAAACACTCCAAAGTAGGCATGAAAGTGTATGAAGATAAACTACCAATTGATCAACAAACATATGACACAGCTAGAGAATTTAACCTTGACCCAACCCTTTGTGCAATAAGTGGTGGCGAAGATTATGAATTATTGTTTACTGTAAAACAAGAAGACCATGATAAGGTTAAACACTCTCCCGACATTACTATTATAGGTTATTGCACACAACCTCACGAGGGGAAAGAACTAATAACTAAATCTGGAAATGTTGTAGAGCTTAAAGCTCAAGGATGGACCACTTTAGGTGAAGAAGATTAAAGGTGTTTTTCTAATAACTCTGTAAGTTGATTTTCATCGTGATAACCGACTTTATTATAAACCTCTTCTCCGTTGGCATATAACTTAACCAAAGGTATACCAGTAATATTAAAGTGTTGAGAGATAGCTGGGCTTTTGTCAGTATCCACCTTCAGAATCTTTAATTCCTCTCCATATTTTTTCTTCATTTTAGCTATATGTGGTGCCATCATTCTGCACGGCCCACACCAATCGGCATAAAAATCAACAAGAACAACAGTATTAGCCGCTATAAACTCGTTATAGCTATTTAAGGTATAACCATTATTCTTTACTTGTTTTACTCCTTCTAAAGGTAACTTTTCGTTACTCCAAGCCAATAACCCACCATCTAAATCTGTTACGTTAAATCCAAGTTTTGCAATCTTTGCAGAAGCCTCTGCTGATCTACTACCAGATTTACAATAAACATAAACAGATTTACTTTTATCAAGTAGGTTGATTTGATTTTCAAAATCACTTGCGTAAACGTTTACATTCTTAGCTTTTGCAATATGGCCCATGCTATATTCTTCGGGAGTTCTAACATCCAAAATTGTAACATCGTTACCTGCACTAATTGCCGAGTTAAAATCTGTTGCCGAGACAACACTTGACTTACCACCACAGGCACCAAAAGCAACAACCATTAATAAAAATAATATGTTCTTAATTTTTTTCATTTCTAATTTTTAATATTTCTTCTAATATCTTTCTATTGTTACAGAGTTTAGGGATTTTATGTTGGCCACCAATTTTATTATTTTGCCTCATCCAATCGGTAAAAGTTCCTGTTTTGCAAATATTAATTAATGGTGCTAACAAAGCCAAATCTGCATGGCGTTTTGCTTCGTAATCTGAGTTGCAGTTCTGTAACTCCAAATCTAATATCTTACAAAATTCTTCAATATCAGCTGGCTCCTTTGCAAACTCAATTAACCATTGATGTCTTCCTTTACTTTGTGTTGTAAGATATATGGGTGCAGCAGTAAATTCTGACACCTGACAATCTAATTTTTCTTGAGTTATAGTTATTGCTTTTTCTGCATTTTCAACCATGAGCTCTTCACCAAACGCATTTATAAAGCTCTTCGTCCTTCCACTAATCACAAATCGCAAAGGACCTTTACTTGTAAATCTAATAGTATCGCCTAAAATATACCGCCATAAACCTCCATTTGTGTTTAAAACAACAGCATAGTTTACATTTAATTCTACCTCATCTATCCAAAGGCATTTGGGGTGTTCATTATTAATGTCTTCTAGAGGTACGAACTCATAAAATATGCCATAATCTAGCATAAGGATCATGTCGCTATTCAACGTGTCTTGGATGCCAAAAAAACCCTCTGATGCATTATAGGTTTCCCTATACTTTACACTATCGGTTCCCAACAAAGCATTAAACTGATTCTTATATGGGTTAAAATTAACACCTCCATGAATATACAGTTCAAGATTGGGCCATACTTCTTTTATTGTATTTGCACCTGCTTTTTCTAACACTCCTTTTAAGAGCAACATCGTCCAAGTTGGCACCCCGGATATATTGGTTACATCTTCTTGATACGTAGCATCTATCATCTTTTGTAGCTTTTTATCCCAGTTGGGCATAAGAGCAATATCTCTGCTTGGAGTTGATAATTGAGTTGCTATAAATGGTAGGTTGTTCATTAAAACTGCACTTAAGTCACCGTAAAATGAGTTGTCTGCCAGTTCATTAACATTATGGCTGCCACCAACAATTAAACCTTTGCCTTGAAAAACTTTTGCTTTTGGGTTATAGTAGTAATACCACGCTAACAAATCTCTAACCCCTCTAAAATGACAATCCTCAAGTGCTTCATAACTTACCGGAATAAACTTACTTTTATCTGAGGTTGTTCCGCTTGATTTAGCAAACCAATTTGTTTCACCTGGCCACAGTACATTTTGTTCACCATGCATAACTCGGTTTATATATGGTTTTAATTGGTCATAAGTAAACAATGGAACTCTTTCCTGATATTGTTTTATCGTTTTAACCTCATTAAGTTTAAATTCTTTGCCAAAGCTAGTGTTGCTAACCTGACCTAAAAGATGCTTAAAATTTTTATATTGAACTTCAGCCGGGTTGGCAAAAGAATATTCCATAACAGGAATTCTCTTTTTTAGATACCAAGACATAAATGAATTAACAAAGGGTAACATAAACTACTTATTTAAATAAATTATGAAATCTCTAATTAATAAAAAGCTTCTATCATAGTACTCCCCTAGCTTTAGATTTTTTGCATTATCCGCTGGTATATGATAATGCTTGTATTCACCCATTAAATAGATAAAAAATGCAGGTATACCCGCTTCACTAAAGAAATAATGATCACTATTGGCCGCCTTACCTCTTTTGTTTATTTTGGGTAGGTAGTTATTTGCATTGTTAATCTCAACCAACTCATCAAACTCCTTAATAAAAAGACTTCCATTTACAATTGTTGCCCCGCTTTCTCCGCTGCCCATTAAGTCCATGTTAAAAACAAATTTTGTTTTATTGAGGGGTATAGATAAGGGAGGGTTGCTTACATAATTATAGGAACCTACCAACCCTGCTTCTTCTCCACCAAAGGCAACAAACACAATACTGTACTTCTGCGGATTTGATACAAAAAACTTTGCCATGTCAAGAAGAATTGAAATTCCACTTGCATTATCGTTTGCTCCGTAAAAAATAGCATCTCCCATTTTACCTAAATGATCATAATGCCCGCAGAACATGATAAAACTATCTGGGTTTTCTGTACCTGGCACATATCCAATTACATTTTGAGACTTATAATTTTCAATAAATTCTGACTTTACATCAAGGCTAATAGTATTTGAAAATCTATCAAAAACAGAGTCTAAAAGCCATATTTCGCAAACATCTTGTTGGTTTCTTGCAACACTCCAGGTTAAGTGGTCTTTTAAAAAAACTATCACTTTACCGTTATTGCATTCTTTTATTGCAGCAATATTTTCAACAATATTTTTGTTTTTAGAATCGTACTGAGGTATTACGGGAACAAACCCTTTTCTAATAGCCTTCTTAATTTTCTTATCTATGCTAGGATCAAGCAATAGCTTGTTAGAAACGTAAAAAACCTTAAATTTTCCTTTGCCTGAATTGCTAGATGGTGAAACTAAATAATCATAGCCTGCTTTAAATTGCTTTCCATCTATTGAAAACTGGCTTTTAGGTATAGTATTTACATTTAAATAGAACTGCTGAAAATAATCCTTGGTGGCGGATTTTAACCCTACCTTCTTAAATTCTGTTCTTATGAAATTAGCAGCTATTTCGTCTCCTTTTTGCAAGTACCCCCTACCTGCAAAAGAATCTGAACATAAAATATCAATTACAATTTCTGCTTGATTTCTATCTTGAGCAAACGTGTTTGTTAAAATACCAAAAACTAAACACCCTATAAATGTAACTTTAGTAAAACTGATATTCATTAGCTTTGCGAATCTAAATCAAAAAAACAATGGGAATAGGGAATTTTTTTAAAAACTTATTTGGCTCTGCAAAAGAGGTTGCAAACGAAGCTTCAAATACAACTAGTGAATTAGCAGGAGAAGCTGCCGAAAAAGTTAAAGACGTTGGTGAAGACATTAGCGAAATAGCTGGCGATGTGGTAGAAAAAGCAAAAAATGCTGCTGAAGATGTTGTAGAAAAAGTTAAAGAAACAGTTACACATACTGGCGACAAAGCAGAAAGCACTGCAGAAAATGTTGCAGCTACCGCTGACGATATTGAAGAAGATGCAGCTGATGCTGTTGATGACGCTGCAGACGCATTAAATGAAGAAGAATGAGTTACTTGCTGATACTTGAAGTAATCAGCGTAATATTTAACATACTTTTTTTAGTTTTCTTTACTAAAGAGAATAAAGTTTGTTGGATTTTCGGAATATTAGGCTCCCTTTTGGGGGCCTTTGTAATGTATAAATCAAATCTGTTTTCTGAAACAATTTTGTATCTATTTTATGCCTTTGTTGGCATTTACGCATACTTGCATTGGCACAATAAAAGTACCGACACGTTTAAAATTAGGAAATCTTCTGTTTTACACGTTTTTATTCTTGTTTTATCTGGCTTTTTTATTGCCGCCGGTTTAGGGTTTATAATGAGTAAAACTAAAGCTGACAAACCGTACTTTGATGCCATAAGCACTGTTTTTGGCATTATTGCAACATTTTTAGAAATTTACAAACACTACATTGCTTGGTTCTTTTGGATTATTATTAACGCATATACCGTGTGGCTATATCAAATAAAAGAAATTAATTTATTTGCCTTGCAAATGGTAGTTTATACTATTTTAAGTATAAGGGGATTAGTTCTTTGGAACAAAAAACTTAAAACCGGTGTATGATAATTTCTTTACTACCTTGGCTAAGATTTCTGTTACCTAAATATATTACGGCAATTACTCTGTGGCCATTTATTGTTTTTAGAGATAAAAAAAACAGTAAAGATCTCATAATAATAAATCACGAGAGAATACACCTGAAACAGCAATTAGAATTGCTAATCCTTCCTTTTTATGTATTGTATCTATCAGAATATATATTCTATTTGTCTAATTATAGAAATCATTCTCAAGCATATATGGCCATCAGTTTTGAAAAAGAAGCCTATAAAAACGATAGGCATTTAGACTACATTAAGGATAGAAAATGGTTTGCAATGTGGAGATAAGCTATTGGATATGATAGATTATTTTAGTTTCAAACTTGTTTGAGTCTTCTGTTTGACTAGGCCCTACAATATACTCTTCAACAATTGGATATACTATTTCTTTATTGTTATCCTTAACCCAATTAGACAAGGCTAAATGTGAAGATTTATTTAAAGAATACTTCCCTCTATGGTAATAACTAATGTTACTCTCTGTTAAAAACCCCTTCCCAACTTCTATTGCCACGGAATCTCCGGTTTCTTCCAAAATGTTAGAAATTGGAATAGCTGCAGCTACCTTTTTTTTGCTTATGTCATTACTCCAAGAGTAAAACAATGCTCTTGCAGGTCCTTTAGCAGAAAGGCCATTTGTTTGTGTATAGCCATAAAGTGTTTTATAAGCACTCAGAAAAAAACCATCCAAACCATTAGGAGTAATGTTTTTGGCTTTTAAAATAGCATAGTTCACATCAAATTCTGTGGTTATTTGAATTTCATCTTTCGCTTTTTCCTCAACAGCGTAAGAACCAGATTCCACATAATATTTAAGCCTACCTAAACCTATTTCTAAATCCTTTTCTAGCAGATTCTCAAAAAAATAGTTTAATATTTTTTTTGGATACAATAAGTTTGATTCCAATTTCCAAGTAACGCTGGTATTGTTTTCATCTTCAATTAAATTAAAACTACCAATACCTCGACTATTCAAAATATCATTTTTTACTTCTAAGCTAAAATCGATTGTACTATTAAGTAAAAAACTATCAATAAAGAGAGTGCCTTCACGTAACCTCAAATAATTAGAAGTCCACCTTAATCCAGAATTGGCATCACTTAAATTACCAAAGTAGGTCCGCCTTTGGGTCGAATCTTTGGAAAACCACGGGTCCCACTTTTTCCAACTTTTTACACGGATTAGCTGAGGAAAAACTTTTTGAACGGGTGCATTAATTATAATTGATTTGCTGATGATACTGTTTGATGGAGCAAAGATTGCAGCCAACATTAAAGCTAACACCATCAAAACCAAATAATAGAAAACACCTTTGAAAATTCTCATATATTTTAATTGTCAAATTCGAAGTAACACTAATACATCTATAACTCCAAAATGTGTAAGTTTGAGGGAGCTTTATATTTTGATTGACCGATTAATATATCTTCTTTTTTTATTACTTAGCTGCACAGTTCTTTTTGCCCAAACTGAAGACGAGTATAATCACACACAATTTACGGTGGAGGATGGACTACCCACCAACGAGATATATAGTGTAATTCAAGACAAAAAAGGTTTTATGTGGTTTGCAACTGACCGTGGGATTGTACGCTATGATTATGACGAATTTAAGGTTTACGGAACAAATGATGGTCTTGCTAATTTGCTTTGCACTCGAATAAAACTAGATAAAACTGGTAAGATTTGGGTTAATTGCCACCAAGAAGGTTTATTTATATATAATCCAATTACCGATAATTTTGAAACAAAACCAATATACCAAAGAGTAATACTAAACTTTGACTTTACATCTAATAATTCATTAATTTTTTCTTGCCCTAATCATTTATACTTTAAAGAGGTAGCTGGCAAAGTAACTTTAATGGATGCCCTTCTTTTTAACCAATTTCCTTCTACGTCCGTCCACATTAAACACCCTTCGTTAGGATCTTATTCTTCTGGAATTATGAATGGTGAAATGCATGAAAATTTATCCAAAAACATATTTTCAGTTTCTTCATTACTTTCTACTCATTACGCTAAGGTTTATGATAAATATCTTTTTGCTTCAGCAGCACTAGGAGTAATATCTATAGAAAATAACAAAATAACCCAGCTAAGTAAAAAGGGTCATTATGTTATCAAAACAACTTTTAAAAGTGGTATTTGGATTGCATTTGATAAAGGTATTCATTTATTAAACAAAGATTTATCAATTCAAAAAACAATGTTTGACCAGTACAATGTTACAGGTTTGTGTGAAGACAAAGAAGGTGTGATTTGGCTAAGCACACATGGAACAGGTATAATTCAATTAAAGAAAAAAACAAAGAGTATAAAATCAAAATGGGGAGATATTAATGGTTTGGCTTGGCTTAGTGATAACAAAATTTATGGAGCAACCTCTTCTAACCACCTGATACAAATAGATCCAAAAACACTTAGTGCCAAATCTCTTTTTGTTTTAGGAATGCCCCAATACAACATAAATAGTACAACAAATCTTATATATTTTAGAGAAAACAAGGTGTTTAATTGTAATGACCAATCTCTTGTTTTGTATAATGCGGAAAATATAAACTGGAAAAACTATGCTAACCCCATTTCAAATACATATTTAATTGATAACGAGGGAATCGTCTACAAGAACAATTTAATTATACCTGCCAGTTGGGACACTTTTCCAGGCCACCCAATAAGAGCCTTATTTATAGATTCTACGTTTTACATTGCTACAAACTCTGGATGTTATAGATACAATTATAAAGCATCCAAAGACAAGATAATTTTTAAGTATGCATCAACCATAAGTACATTAAAAAGTATAAATAGTATTTGTCTAGAAAACAATAAAATAGTAAACAGCAGCAAAGAGCTTGGTTTAGAAATTTATGATTTAAAAAACAAGCAGACCTTCTTGTTTAATAGCTCAAATGGATTGCCGTCAAATGTAACAAATAGCTCATTAATAATTAATACATTATTGTTTGCTGCGTGCAAAGGAGGCATTGCTGTAATTGATATGGAATCAAAGGAAGTGGTTAAGGTTTTTGACAAGTCTTATGGGTTAATAAACTCAGAAATAAAGGATATGAAGTTTGTTGACAACAAACTTTTTGCTGCAGGGAACGCTGGTATTGACATTGTAGATTTGGATGCTTCTTTTGCACAACTACCTAAACCGAGGGTTGCGTTAGATATGGGTATTGTTTTATCCTCCAACAAGCAATTTTTAAGCAATTCAGAATTACTTTTAAAAGAAAACAATATAAGAATTAAATACTATAGCTTAACAAACTATAAGCCATTAATTAATGAGCAATATGCTTCAACATTGTTTTTAAATAACAAACCTATTTTCCAAAACTATACCAATAACAAATTTGCTCAATTCATTAATCTCTCGGCAGGCAATTACGCTTTTAAGGTTAAGTCAAGAAATAATGAGAGTATGTGGAGTGAAGAACAAACTTTTAATTTTACAATAAAACCTCACTTTACTTCTACTTGGTGGTTTTCACTCTTTATTGGCACTACCATAATTGCGGTGTTTAGTGTACTTCTTAACGAAAGGAATAAAGGAAAACTTAAACTACTAGAAGATGAAAGAATAATTAATGAAAAAACCATTTTAGCTCAAGAAGCTCAACTTGGTAAGTTTAAAAGTCAAGTAAACCCTCATTTTATCTATAACTCACTAAACTCTATACAACATTTATTCTTTGAAGATAAAAAGCTTGAGGCCAATAAATACATTTCAACGTTCTCAAAACTCTTAAGAAAAGGACTGAATTATTCTGAAAAAAAATACATCACTGTTGAAGAAGAAATAGTTTACTTAAAAGAATATTTGAGTATTGAAAGTTTAAGGTTTCCTCAACTATTCAATTACTCTGTTAAAGCGGATGATATTTTGATTAGTGAAGAATATCACATACCACCGCACCTTATTCAACCACTTTTAGAAAACAGTATTAAGCACGCATTTGCAAACATTAAGAACAACGGTTTTATAAAAGTTGTTTTTAGCTTATCTAAAAATAAAAAGTTTCTTATTGTTACAGTTGAGGACAATGGAATAGGCCTAGATAGTTCTGAAAATAAATTTAATCATCAATCAAAAGGAATTAGCCTAGTAACTAAACAGTTGGAAATTATAAATAAAACAATTGATGCAAATTCGAGCATTTCCTTCGTTGATAAAAGAAACATTGGGATAAACCAAACAGGCACTCTCGTTAAATTAACCATAAATACAAAAAATTGAAGCGGATTGTTATTGTAGAAGACGAAGTTTATTCAAGAACATTTTTAAAAAACATTATTACCTCTGAAGCCAAAGATTTAGAAATCGTGGGTGAAGCTGAGGGAGTAAAAGAGGCCATTGAGGTAATTACCGCTACCCAACCCGATGCTCTATTATTAGATATTAGACTTAAAGATGGTTTAAGTTTTGAAATCTTTAAGACCTTAAATTTTGAGGATTATTGCACTATTTTTATTACAAGTTATGATCAATATGCCATGCAAGCTGTTAAGCTAGCAGCTCTTGATTATGTTCTAAAACCAATCAACATTCCAGAGTTAATTCAAGCACTTAAAAAAATCGATCTTTTTAACTTAAGACGAAATAAAGCTGACGTAGGACAATATTTAAACAATAATGAAACAACTAGTTTCTTAATTATAGAAGATTCAAAATATTTAAAACTTGAATTTAAAGATATTATATCTCTAGAGTCTGAAGGTGCTTATACCAAAATAGTTTTAGCAGATAAAAGCCACTTCTCTAGCAATCCATTAGCCTACTATTTAGATCTTTTACCATTACACTTTTTTCAAATCCATAGGTCTACAATTGTTAACTCTAAAAAAATTCTTTCATTTGAAATGGGTCGAGGTGGGTTAGTTAAAATGGGAAATGGCAGAGAGCTCGTCGTAGCTGCACGTCGCAAATCAGACTTTATTAACTTTATTTCTGGTTTAGATTAACACGCGTATAAAGAAATTTTACACGCTCAGAGTATAAACCTGTCTACATCTATGAGTTGCAAGATTAATGAATACCTTCGTGGTCAATAGTGAAAAGTCAATAGCTTTATATATATGAGTCATTGACTATGAAAATTCCATTAACTCACAAAAGGATAACCTAGCGGTTATCCTTTTT